>Ga0255086_1000042_pt1 | contig 42079 bp, 71 predicted proteins | sample Colum_Cont_RepC__FD_188438 | JGI IMG/M metagenome (GOLD analysis project Ga0255086, IMG submission 188438) | Freshwater microbial communities from Columbia River, Oregon, United States - Colum_Cont_RepC_8d | ecosystem: Environmental > Aquatic > Freshwater > River | place: USA: Oregon | collected... | reverse complement strand
ACTTAAAAGCAAACCTTGCCTCACCAACATTCACCGGTACACCTGCAGCGCCAACGGCGACAGCAGGAACAAGTACGACACAGGTGGCTACTACGGCATTTGTGTTTAGTTCTGTGGATAATGACCAGTTCGTTCTCGCAGGGCAAGTATTCTAGTAACCTTCATACAGGAGATATCACATGGCAACATATAGCAAACAACTTCTTTCAGCAAGCACCGACGGTCGAGCAACCAAGGTTGTCGCAACAGCGATTGGTTCCTCACCAACTCTGATTCATACTGGTCAAACTTCAACAAGTATTTTAGAAGAAGTTTGGATTTACGCACAAAACAACCACACAGCAGATGTTGCTGTACGAATTGGTTTTGGTGGAGTAACAGACCCAGACGACATCATTGAATACACAGTAAAAACCAAAGGCGGCTTGTATCTTGTGGTCCCAGGTTTAATTCTTAAAGGCAACGCAACCCCACTTACGGTTCGAGCAGCAGCAGGAACAGCAAACGTTATTTCGTTGTCAGGATATGTCAACCGAATCACGGCATAAATTATGTCTGAATTTATTAAACGAGGCGCAGTTAGTCAGGCAGTAAGTGGTGGTCCGCTGTCCCCTCGCTCGGGTAGAGGTAATAAAACGGATGGTGTATTTGCGTATTGGTTTGCTCAAGGCAAATCAATTCTTTCTGCCTTCATAGATGCTTTTACTAGAAGTGATAGTGCAAGTGCTATTGGCGCAAATGTTGTTGAATGGATTCCAGAACGTGGAACTTGGGGTATCAATTCAAACGCCGTAACAACGAGCACTGCTGCTGCCTCATACCCGATTGCCACATTTAATGCAGGAACTGTAGCCGCCACAGTCAAGGCAACCCTGCCTGCAGTTAGGTCTGCTGGTGCTGGTGTTGCATTTTGGGTTACGGACGCAAATAACTGGTGGGCTGCAGTTGCTGACAAAGTAGATTTATCGGGCGCACCTTACAATTGCCCAAGTGGTGGTTCAATCACTAGTGGTAGTAATTGTCAATATACCTACGGAGCCGTAGGGGGTGGCCCCTACACTGCGGGTGGCCCATTTGCTTATTGGGCTTGCGGTTCCGGAACAAATTTTGGTAACGGGTGTTGGTATTACGATGGTTATACTTGGGTGCGATTTGGGGACGGTTTTATTGCTTATGGCTATCAGCCCCCATATACACAACCCGCTCCTTATAACTACACCCCAACAACAGTGAACTATACAGGCACTGCTACATCCTTCAATCGTTCTGATTTTAAAATTATTAAAAGCACGGCAGGCACAGTTTCTACTGTTTCAAGCCATACCGTAGCCACCCCAACAGCAACAACATATTTATCCTATATTCAAGCCCAAACCACGGCTAATGGAGTAACAGTTACAGCCGTAGACAGTGGCGCACCAAACACTGTGACTACCGTTAATGTGGCTGCGTCAACCCCTGTCCCTGCTGAAAAGTTTGGCGTAGTATATGCTCCAGCAACCAATTATGCGAGTCCTAAGGTAGAGCAAATTGAGTACACGCCATCATGAGTCTTTTGCTTCGCAACGTTTGGCAATCTGTAAGGAGTGTCCACGTTATTTTAAACTTACTTCAACCTGTAAAGAATGCGGTTGCTTTATGATAGTTAAAGCACAACTATCTTCATCTAGTTGCCCCTTAGGAAAATGGAGCCCACATGGCACACAATAGAACAGTCTCATTTAATACAAATTCAGAAGTCTTGGGTAAAAAAATTTCGTCTCTTTTGTTTTATGTTGATATTGCCAAAGAAAGAATTATTCAAGATAGCGAATATCCGGCTACCAACGATGTAGTCTGCTCGATTGATGAAGCCCGTCATTTGTTGCTTGCATTAAATAACCTTTTCACCGTAGAGCCATCCGAAGTAACTCCAGCAGATAGCCCTTTTGACTTGCTGGAATTTAGCGATACGGTTTCGCAACAGCCTTAAGCCGCCACCGAATTAATTGCCCTGATAGGATGGGCGCTATGGAAGCAAAAATCATTCCAAGCGCAAAAGGACCAGTTGTTCTCTTTGAAGACCTAGTTCTACATATGACCGACATTCAAGGGCTTACGTATGCAGTGAATACGACACCCTTCCTTCTTCAAAACTTAGAAAAATCTTTGATTGACCATTTTGAAACAGTAACGAATTTTGTAAAAGAAAATTTAACTTCCAAAAATCCGCTGCAATCACATTTGGTTATTGACGCAATAGAATCAATGGATGATTTTTTTAAATTTGCCTATAAGGACTATATAGGCTACTTAAGACTTCAGGCAATAGATAAAGAGCCAGACTTGTCAGGGGAGAAATTAGATGCTGCGGTTCGTAGAATTAGCCGAGACGACATCAATCATTTTTACGCGCAAAAAAAATTATGAGAAGAGAACCTTCTGATGTTAGGTACGATAAGCCGGTAGATAATTGCATACCACCGTCTGTTGTTGTTTCTGATGTTTTCACCCAAGATGAATGTCGCAAAATCATAGAACTCGGGAATTCTGAAAAACTAGACGCCGCAAAAGTCAGAGGTGGCACTGTTATGACTCAAATCAGAAGTTCGGAGTTAAGGTTCATTGAACCAGTAAACATGAATGAAGTCGGTTGGATTTTTGAAAGACTTAAAGAAATTATTGACAACGTAAACGACCGAATTTATGAGTATCAATTACACTATTTTACCCCACCTCAATTTACTCACTATAAAGTTGATGATTATTATGACTGGCATATGGATTTACTAATGGGGAGACCATGTGAAGCATTATTTATGAGAAAACTTTCAGCAACGGTATTTTTATCAAGTCCAGAAGATTTTACTGGAGGGGAATTGATGATGGGACGCAATTCTGATGGCAGCCATGAAGAGATAATTGAACCCAAACAAGGGTCTATGGTTTTGTTTCCCTCATTTATTTGGCACAAAGTCAATACCGTAAAATCAGGGGAGCGCTATTCGTTAGTCGTTTGGAGCGAAGGGGATAAATTTAGATGAGTAAAGAACAAGATGAACAGGTTGTCTATTGGGCTCCATGGATAGACAGGTCGACTGGTCAAAGAGAAAATAAATCAACCGTAAGTGAATGGTTATACAAAGAGCCGTCAAATGTGTGGCAAGAGTTGCTAGACAATAAAGACCAAAATATTATTTCTAGCAAACTAACTACTACATACCTGCAGTGCCCAGCAACCAGAGAAGCATTCACCAATGTTTTTGTAGTCAGATGTCCATGTACATCAACCGCAGAAGTATCAATAAAGGAAGATAATCAAATTGAAAAAGTAGAACAAGCATGGACTGGCGTATCTCAGTGTGAGATAAGCATGGCTCATGCACCAACATGTTATGACCAACTTCTTATTATTGTGGGCTATCCATTTATCTTTTTCAGTGAAGAATCGCTTTTTATGAGGTCAACATCGCCATGGTTTCATTCAGCGCCGCATGCCTCTTTGGGCGCAGTTGTCCCTGGTCTTTACGATATTGGGCGTTGGTTTAGACCCTTAAACTTTGAATATAACCTTTGGCCAAGAAATAATAAATTCACAATTATGGAGGGCGAACCAATGGCCTATCTAGAATTTTCAACAAATAAGCCGATTGTTTTTAAAAGATTTGAACTCACACAAAAATTAATTGACCTCGCTTCAGACTCAATTCATACTCGGACAAAGCAAACAAGAGGCCTAAATGGTTTGTGGAATAGATACAAGATGTTTGACGAATCTTATGGTAAAAAAATTATAGTAAAAGAAATTAAATCTAATTTAATATGATTTTTCTTGAACGCTCAGAATTCATTGTTAAAAATCTTCCCGAGATAGAAAACTCTCTAGAATTTGCGCGTTTTAAATTTAAAGACGTGATGGGGACGACCGAATATACAAAAGCATACGGGATTTATAATCTCTTTGCTTTACTCCATTCCGATACCCTTTTTTATCAAATATTCATTGATTTGCGCGAGCGAGTCAGAACTGCTCTAAAACTAGAACCAAATCAGCCTCTCTGGATGCAGGCGTGGATGAATGCCGACAGACCAGAAGGGGTTCTCGATTGGCACGACCATATGTGGCCGTGGCACGGCTATATATCTATTGACCCCAAAAACACGAACACAGTATTTGAAGACAGAGTAGTCAAGAATGTTCCAGGTCAAATTTATTTTGGCGAAGGTCACAATAGACATAAAGTTGAAGTTCTGGAACCATATGAGGGGTTGAGAACAACAATTGGGTTTGATGTAACCAACGTAGTTGGCGAAAGGACAAGGTATGTCAGTTTTATCCCGTTCTAATTCCAAGGAAGAGCAATATACGCAAGGCGAACATGTCGGCGTATGGGACAATTTTTTTACTCCAGAACTATGTAATAAATTTATTGCATTTTACGAATACCGTTCAAAGATTGCGTTTAAACGAAACGACTATACAAAGCAAGACTCATCAGTAAATATCGGCACCGAGGAAGCGATGCGTCAAATCATGGTTGACAGTTCCATGAGTGATGATTTCCTCCCTGAATTTTTAAATAAGTTTTGGGGTACTTGCTATCCGATGTATGTCGAGAAACATCCGCACTTGACGAATGCAGTTTCTTCGCTCGTTATGTCAACGATAAAAATTCAAAAAACATTACCTCAAGAGGGCTATCATGTTTGGCATTGCGAGCAAGCAACCATAGAAACTGGGCGCCGAATGGCGTTTATTATTCTTTACCTCAACGATGTTGAGTCTGGTGGCGAGACAGAGTTTCTTTATCAGTCTGCTCGTGTAGAGGCTTCTCAGGGACGCCTAGTGCTTGCACCAGCCGCCTATACGCACATGCATAGGGGCAACCCACCGCTTACGGGCGCAAAATACATCCTTACTTCGTGGCTGGAGTTTGAGAAGTAGCATTAAATCATATTATGGAAGTCAATTTATGGCACTTCTGCGGAAAACAGATACAAAGCAGAAGGGTGGATAAATAATTTATACGATTCAATTGACAGTAATATATATATGGTTTACGACATGCTTCCGGGTAAATTACACGACCTAGGATTAAACTGCTAGGTTTTACAATTCATCAACCAATTTATATATGTGTTTAAAATCAAGCCCAATCATAACCTGATATTTGTCTAAAGAATCTTTATTTGGGGCTCCGTAATGGTCAAATTTTTCTCCAGTTAAATACTGCCGAATTCTTTCCATCTCAGATTTTTTTACATAATCATTTACTTTATATTGTCCATCTATTAACTCTCTCCATTCTTCTTGTTGCTCTTGTCTTTTTGATAAATGTTTTGACAAATGCCAAATATATGTTTTGCCAGTGGAAAATACTTTATACCCTCTTGTTATTGACCTTAGCGCAATCATACTTTGGTCTCCAATAAAAATAGCCTTTGGGTCATGACCAATCTCCTGAAGCCACATAGATGACGCAAACATAAAATGCCCACAAATTGCATAATGTTCCATAATCTCATCACCACAAACCCGCCTATCCCTATCAACAATTAACGCTGGTTCAGACCAATTTTTATGAATTCCCCCAATTGTCTGTATGTATATTGGGCAACACTGCGTGGAATCTTTTTCGTATCCCATTATTTGTCCATCATCACCGAAGTACCATTGTGGAGCATGGTTTGAAATTATCGGTTTTTCTACATCAAGGTCTTTATTTATTTTAATCCAATCAGATATAAGGCAAGAATCCCAAAACTTTTCAAAAATCATATGACCGTCTATTTGTAGGTAAAAATCTTCACCGTTCCAAAAAGAATCGGCGCTACACCTGTCTATTCCCCATCCGCGAGGTTGACCGACAACGCTATGTATAACCTTTATGTTCTTGCTTGGTTGAATAATATTTTGAAAACAACCATTTGATGAAACATTATTCACACCAAAAAATACTCTTTCAGGATATCCGGCATTTTCCATGGCTGACGATATTGTTGACCCCATCAAATTTTCGTCAAAGCCTGTAACGGCAACAAATATTGTATGTTTTGAAATGTCTTGATTTAATTGCTTTTTATGTTCAATTTCCACATAACCATAATATACGGTAAAGATGTTAGTCTTTATTTATGATTCGTGAAGAAATATACCCAAATGTTGTTGTTTACCATGATGCAATTCCGCACCATCGAGAGTTTCTTGAAATTGCTAAGACTTCAAGAGAATATGCGACAGATTGGATAGATTGGTACACGCTCGGTCACCAAAGCACGATAATTGGCTACCCACACTTAAAATTTGAACATTTTCCGAATATTGATGAGTGGAATAGTAAATTTGTAAATATCAACAACCCACTAGTTGATATGGTGTCAAATGCTTTTTACACATCTACTGCTGATTATATTAAGTCAAATTTTTTTGGAATACCCAACTGGGTTCATGGGACGCCAACCATACATTCGCATGTTGCAAAAACAAAAGACAAGTTTTTAGCCATGCAATACCACACTGATTTAATTATGTCCGAGACTGAGTGTAGAGGTTTTAAGCATTCAATAACATGCAATGTCTACTTAAATGACGAATACAAGGGTGGAGAATTGTCTTTTAAAATTTTCAAAAATGATACAGATTTTGATTTTTTTAAGTATAAGCCAGCATCAGGAGACGCTCTTGTTTTCCCATCTAGCCCACCATATTTTCATGGTGTTCATAAAACCTTAGAAAGAGATAAATATTTTATAAGAATGTTTTGGGGTTATGACTATGAGGGGAGTTCTGCTTGGCTCAAAAATGAAAAAAAATATGGTGCTCAAGAATGGGCAAAAATAGAACGAGCCCGAGCAGACACCGAAAATAAATCATCCATGTGGATGAAGGGTCATGTAGAAGAAGATTGATTTGTTTGGTAAAAAGTAATAGGGTCTGGATGTGAATTATCGGGGGCACCAGTTTTTATATCTGCAAATACTAATTTTTGTTCGCGAAGTCTTTTAACTGCTGGGTCAAAAGCAAAAGTCGTAGAAATATATCTATTTGGTCCTAAAAGAACTGGAAGTGTTCTATGTTGATAATGAGTGATGCCCGGATGCATCAATAGGTCACCTTTTTGAGGCTTGTATGAAAGATTAAGATTTTCATAAAAAATTTCTCCACCGTTGAAATCAGTATGATACATAGTCATTCCGAACTGAACATAGTTTGTTGTGCCATCGGTTCCGGATGGATTGTCCGCATGTAAAAACATTGCTTCTCCCGGTTTCATTCTATGAACACTTATCATTCCACCAAAAGTCCATTTTTCTTCTCTTTCGTCATCAAATAAATTTCTTATTCTTGAAAGAATGTTAACAATGTGTCTATTGCCCGTATTTTCATCACCGACATACAGTATTTTCCCAGTCCACCATTTGCGTTTATCTTTCCACCAATTTTCCTCTGGTGCTGATTCAGCCAAAGCAACAAACCAGTCTCTTTCTTCTTGTGTGGTGAAATTTTTGATTACATGAATATTTTTTTCTACCTGATAGTAATTAGGGTGATTTAATATTTTGGGGACTTGATATATCTCGTCTCCGTGTTCCCAATCGTTCGTGTCAGGATATTTCCAGTCGTTTATACTAGACATTTTGATTAAATTCCATACTCGTTTAACTGCGTTTTGTCTTTTTGCGTAATCCCATATTTATCTTTCGGCTTTCCATAAAAATCTTGCATAAATTCATTCGTGTGATATTTATCAGAATAATCAAGCATTGTGACAAGAGAATACTTTGTCCCATTTAAAACCGGCACAGACCGATGGGGGTACATGTAATTAGATGGGAAAATAACTAAATCGCCAATTTTGGGTTTTATAGTTATATTCCACATCCCGAATTCAAGTTCGCCTCCTTCATAATTATCATTAGCCCATCCAACTAAGGAGACTGTGCAGTTATATGAATATCCATGGTCAACATGTTGGGCGAAATGTTGACCAATTCCATATTTAACAAAATTTGTTGACTCCCAATATTGAAGTTCGGGAATATTAAAAGTAGAACAATAATGTTTCACTGCCTGTAATTGTCTATAGTGTGCGGCATCGTACATATTGACAAGTTTTTGTTCTTGTTCGTTAAGTTTTTTGTTTCCCCAATTTGATGGTTTCCATTTAAAATCAAAACAATCCCTGTAGTCGGGCATGATTTGTTGGAACCCAACCATCGCTTGAAGCCACTGATTATTATTCGAATTTGACGCAAGGTAGGTTTCAAGAATTTCAATAATTTGTAAATCAGGTGTCAAGACATCGTGATATAAAAATATCCCCGGACCAATAACATCCACTGAAGTCCATGTGTTTTCAAGTTCATTCATTTTTACCATTTCTCCAATGGACAGACTGCTTCTTTGAGTTTTACTTTAATTTTCATAAAACAACCACATTCTTTACATTGGCTGGTGACTTTAAGTAATCGTGGGCATTCTTCGCAAATAGACCACCGATTTTGCGATTCCTCTTCTGTCGCATAACTCGTGGTTTGTTTAACCACATCCCAGGGACGTGTTGTGCCTAGTTTCTTTTTATATTCCTGCCAAGCAGACATTTTTATTCTGCAGGCTGAGTAAATTCACCGTTTGAATATGTCCAGCCAGTATCAATTAATTCTTCTGCTGGAAATTCAACCGCTATGGGGTTACTGTTGAGACCCGCAACCCATCTTTCGGCTTGTTCTGGATTTATTTCGTCATTTATAGTTAGCACCATAAATACATCACCCTCAGCAATTAAAGCAAATTTTCTGTGCATGAAACCTCCTGGTTGAATCCTACTACTAACTGATACATAAACCTGGTCCTTGGCATAGACCATCTGCGAAAACACCGCAAGATTCGCACGAGTATGTTACAACAGGGAAATACGGTGGGAAATACGGTGGGAAATACGGTGGGAAATACGGTGGGAAATACGGTGGGAAATACGGTGGGAAATACGGTGGTGGGAAATACGGTGGGAAAAACGGTGGGAAGAAAGGTGGGAAGAAAGGCGGGAAGAAAGGTGGTGGCGCCACTGGCGTTACAGCAGAAGAAGCCGTAGAAGTAGCGCTTACTCCGTATCCGCTTATTGTGGAAACAGTAAAAGAATATGAAGTGCCGTTAATTAAACCAGTGACAGTTATTGGTGACCCCGCACCAGACGCTGTAGTGCCCCCTGGTGATGCTGTTGCATTATAGGTTGCAGTTCCTTTGCCGTCATAGGTGGAAGGGGTGAAGGTAACAGTTGCTTGAGAGTCGCCTGCTGAAGCCGAAACAGATGTCGGTGGGTCGACGTACTTACCTTGACTAGATGTATTACCTGGAATCACGATGCACTCAAGTCGCCCATCAGCATCCAAATGTTCGTGTCGCACTTAAGGAGTGTCGCCGACGAGTATTGTGTCCGCAAGTAAGCACCAGGGGTCGCATAAATGGTTACAGTTCCCGAAACGGGAATTACTTGTGTCTTACCAGAACCATATTGGATGATATGAATCTGTGACCCAATAGGGAAAGCAACTGAGGCATTTGTCGGAACAGTGACAGTGTTTGCTGTTGAGGTGATGTTCATCTTAATGAACTTGTTTTTATCGGTCAACACAAGTGTATAACTTGCTACCTGTTCGTCAATTGTTGCGTCCGCTAATTTGCCCAAATCAATCGCGGCTGTAGTGCTGACATCTGCGTTAACAATCGTACCGTCAGCAATTTTGGCGGAAGTAACGGCACTGTCAGCAATTTTTGCCGTAGTGACATTTGAGTCCAAAATCTTTGCTGTGGTTACGGCATCAGCAGCAATTTTGGCTGCAGTGACCGCAAGTGCAGCAATTTTGGCTGTAGTGATTTCGCCGTCTTCAACCTGTGCCCCAACTTCAACCCAGTTGTTGGTGTTGTCGTAGACATAGAGTTTGTTATCTGAAAAAAGATAAGCAAGACGACCTGCGCTCAAAGACGGTTCGCCAGCGCCTCCAAAAGCAGCATCACGAGCGGCGCTGTCTGCAAAGTACGCCACAACCTGATCCATTAAGTATGTGTTTACTTCGGTTGCGGTTAATTGGCTACCGGCAGTAAACAGTTTGACGCCTGCGCCAGCCATTCAAACCTCTGTTTCTTTCTTGAAAGTTATTAAGATTATACATCAAAACGGGTATTTTTTTAATACTGCTCAATGTTGTAAAATTGTCCTTGGGGTTCTTCATTGCTTCAACGGTCATCTTCAATATTTAGGCGCGTGTCAGCGCTCATCGTCCCTCTAGTTCTGCTCGCCCTTTTTGTCCCTGTTGCTTCTGTCCAAGCAGCCACTATCCCCAATACCGGTTTTGAGGACGGAACCTTTACGGGCTGGAGCAAGGGAAGCCAGTCTGGAACATTAGGCAGCACCATAACTGGCAACGGTTCTGGTGTAACTATATTTACCGGTTCTCGGACTTTTACTCACGGTTCTAGGAGTGCTGTTGGAAGTCCGTCTAGCCCGTATTACGCACCAGCAGTTGCTTCTGGAAGTTGGACATTCTCGCCTAATAACGGAACAAATGCTGTTCTGCTTCAACCCAAAGGTGAGCAGACTTTTGACCAAGCAGCAAGTGCTTTGAGCCTTTCGGCTGGCTCGGTAACAGAAATTAAAAACATGCTTACATCGCAGGCGCAAGCATCAGGCAACGGTCAAGGTACACCGACAGACGCAGCATGGATTACTCGTGAGGTAGAACTGACGGCAGGAACGACATACACAATGGCGTGGAACTATGTCGGAACTGACTATGTTCCTTTTAACGATGGCTCTATCACATCACTCATTCCTGTAACTGTTACTGGCACTCAAGTAGTAACGGTAAACAACTATGTCAAGCAATACGCACTTCTTGGATTCACCAATCCCGGTACTGGCGACTACTCAACGAATTCTTATGGCTCTACGGGTTGGCAAACTTCAACATATCAAGTCTCTATAAGCGGTACTTATAAACTTGGTTTTGCTTCATTCAACCTTGACGATTCAGGTTTACCTCCAGCGCTGATGGTTGATAGCGAGGCTGGTTCAACAAACCGATGCATTTCTGGAACCTGTACATCATTTGGCGGAGTTGCGTCAAATAGTGAAACTGCCCCAACGGTTGCGCCTACAACTACAACTACTGTTGCCCAAACCACTACTACCAGTAGTACAACTACGACAAGTACTACGACGACAACTACTACAACTACTACGATTCCTGCACCAACATCGCTCGAAGTTACGAGTCTCTTGGATGATGGGTCAAGTGGAACTCTTCGCTGGGCAATCAATCAAGCCAACGCAAATGCTGGTGGGATTTACGATGCCATTGACATCACCACAGAAGGAACAATCACCCTCACTTCCGACTTGCCCAACATTACGGCTGGGGTGACAATCACTGGCACGGGAATGGCTACGACAATTATTGATGGCAATAATTTGTGGCGAGCAATTTACAACAGTGGCTCAAGAACAATTGTTATTGAAGACATCACATTCAAGCAAGGTAAAAATGTTTCATGGAACGGTGGGCTGATTTACAACGCCTCCGGAACAATGACGTTCAATCGGATAAAGATTTCCAATCATTCATCGTGGGCTTTCTACCAAGGCGGCGGTGGAGTTACCACATTCAATGATTCCCAATTCACCAATAATGGTTATGCAATTACCTCTGACCACGGCGGAACACCTACAGCCCTGAGCCTTACGGATACTGATTACTCAAATCGTATTTATGTCAATGGCTCTACATTTACATCAAATACTTATGGCATTCGTACCGAGCGCTTTGTCAAAATAAATAACAGTCAGTTCACAGGCAACACGCAGTTTGGTGCGTATCTAGGAGGGCTCAACCGTCAGCAGGTAACCAACTCAACATTTACTTCAAACGGTGTTGGCGTGTACTTATCGTCATGGATTCCGACAAGTTGGACAGTTGGCGCTGGCAATCAAATGGTTTCAGGTAACACATTCAACGGCAACACGACTGCTATTCAGTTTGCAAATAATTGGAATAACGGCTCCTCCGTGTACAACGGAGTAAGTTCCAACTCGTTCTCCACAGCCAGTGGAAACACATTTGGCACCACTGCGCAAAACACAAACAATTTCTCTGGCTCTGGGTATGTCGAGTCCAATAACACAATCACTGCGGCTTATCTGAATCCAGTCACAAACTTGACTGCTGTTGCAAACGCAGACGGAAGTGTTGACCTTGATTGGGATGCATCGGCGGCAAGCAATTGCGTTATCTACGGTTACTCGGTTAGTTTCTACGACCTCACCGTAATCGGTGGAGCACAATCAGGTGGTTGGGGAGTTTGGACTAATCAAGGAACCAACTACTCGTTAAGCACAGGAATGTTTTCTGGTAGTAATCCTGTCACGACTGGATACGGACCAGTTCGCTTTGGTATCAAAGCAATGACGGGTGGGTGTGTTGGAGTTGGAACTGGTAGTTGCACCTATGGTCCTGAAGTAACTGTTGATGCAACCGTTCTTGACCCGACTCCAGTAACTACGACTACTACGACTACTACAACTACGACGACTATCGCTACCCCTGTTTATGTTCCGCCAGTAGACACTGGCACTACGTCTACAGTCTCCGAACCCGTTGTATTGCCAACCGTACCCACAGTGCCACTGCCGCAATACCCAGACCCTGACACAGAATCCACAACGGTGACGCTTCCAACAGAAACATTACCTGGAACCGAATTGCCAACAGTAACCATCCCAGAAGGGTGGGAATCAACAGAAACAACTTTACTACCAATTGAAGTAGACCCAATAGAACTTGAACCAGTTGAAACAGAAACTGAAACGGTAGTAGTAATAATTCCACCAGATGATTATACCGTCGTCGATATAGAAGACAACGAGCCAATCACAACAGTCATATTGGACAATATTCTTGAAAATACGTTCACTACTGATATTGAGGCTGACGAGGTTGGCGCTGTTCTTGACACGCTCCTTGGCGCAGAACTTACCGACATTCAGTTCGACAATGTCCTAGAAGCCGTGTTTACCGAAGATGTTTCGGCAGATGTATTCACCGAAGCACTAACAACAATGCTGGATGCAGACATCACTAGCGAACAGTTGGCGGCAGTTTTGGATTCAGCGTTCTCAGAAGATACTTCTGCTGAGAATATGGTGTCGGCTTTGGAATCAATCTTTGATGGTCCGCTTAGTTCTGGCGACCTAGACAAAGTTATGGACGCAGTATTTGACGAGGACATTTCCGCTGCAGACACTATGACCGTACTTGACGACTTGCTTGAAACAAATCTCAGTCAAGCAGAAACAGAAGCAATATTTGACAGCGTGTTTGACGATGACCTTTCCGATGCAGAAACCATTGACCTTATCGTTGATGTATTGAAAGACGGTCTTACCGCAGACAATTTGGGCGCCGCACTTGATGCAGTCTTTGACGAAGAAGTAAGCACCGAGGTTTTGATTGAAACCTTTACCGCCGTCTTGGGTAATGAACTTAACGAAGAGTCGCTTGGCGTCATCGTGGACGTCTTGGAATCAGACACGATTACGAGCGAGCAAGTTGGACAAGTTGTCACATTGGTAATTGAACAGGAAGGTGGTATTCCTAGTGACCAAGCAACGGAACTGGCAACGAGCCCCAAAGTGCTTGAAAGCATTGACGGCGAACAAGCGACAGAAGTGTTTGCCGCAATCGTTGTTGCCGAGGTCTCGGAAGAAACGGGTATTGAAATTGCCGAGGCACTTACGGACGCCCCAGTAGAAGTTAAAGAATCTTTTGAGGAAGAAATCAATGTGTTCGCTGGTGTGTTTGATACATATGTTGCTTTGGGTTCAAATATTGATGTCGGTGATCGTAGAACGGTTCTTGCTGTTGGGGCTGCTGTTGCCATAGTTGGCGCTGTTGGGGCTGTTGGTGGTTCTGGTGGTGGTTCTGGTGGCGGTTCCGGTGCCGGTGGTTCACCTAGTTCAGGTAATAATGTCGCCCGTAAGCCCGAGGAAGAAGAGATGAACGGGGAACTTGCTTGGGATGGCGTGGAGTGGATAAATCAGTTAAGTATTTTCAGGTATAATAATGGAGTTAAAATTTTAGATTGGGGTCTTTTTATGAAAAAGTTTACATTTGGTATCTTAAATTTGGGCTTCACAATTTCAGGGTCTTTGGTTGTCTACTTGACGCTGTCGGGCGCTATTCAAAGAATCGCTGGCATCTCATCTGTTCTTGCGTTAATGGGCGCAATGTATCTTCACATGCGGGAACCTGACAATAATTAATGTAATATATCTTATGGTGTATAATATTTAAGTTCTACCCCATAAACATAAAGGTTTCGCACATGGCAAAAGTTGCTTGGGACTACATTGTTCCCGTAAAAATGCCCAAAGATTTAAAAGGCATTGAACCCGGCAAACTTCCTGACTCACTCCTACGCCCAATTAAGAGCGGTGGAAAACTTCATTGGCTTGCCGCCAACGCATGGAACGCAATGGTCGCTAAAGCCAAAGCCGATGGACTTGAACTTAAGCCAACCTCGTCAGGAGACCTATACCGTTCCTACGAGTCGCAACTGGCAGGCTTCAAGCAACGCTATGTTTTGGAACCAATTGCAGGAACAAGCACAAAATCATTTGAAGGCAAAACTTGGTACCTCAAAAAAGGTATGGCAATGCTTGCGACACCAGGTAAGTCAATGCACAATCTTGGGATTGCGGTTGACGTTCATTCAGCAGGTGAACCAAAGCGTCTCAATTGGTTGATTGCAAACGTTAAAGATTTTGGTTTTAGTTGGGAAGTGGTTCCAAGCGAGCCATGGCATTTGCGCTATGTATGTGGCGATACACCACCACCAGCAGTAGTCGCTTTCGGCGGAGAAACCGCACCAGCACCCACAACAACACCATCGGCACCCACTTCAGCGCCAGCAGATGAAAACTCAGCAATCCAACAGGCTCTAAAAAACAAAGGTTTTTATAACGGAGCAATTGACGGCAACATTGCTACCGCAGAATTTCAACAAGCACTCAAAAGTTTCAAACAAAAAAATGGTTTGAATCCAGATTTTACTATTGGCGGCAAAGTGAAAGCGTTGTTGGGTTTGAAATGAGCAAGTATGCGCAAGGGGAAAGCACCATAAAAGAAGTTCGCAACGAAGAGTTCCTTTCTTCCGTCAAAACTGAAGTTGTCGCTAAGCCATCTAAAAAAACTTCTAAAAAAAAGAAATCATTAAAGGAGTAATTTTGTCATGGACGCTACATGGGCTGCTGTTGTAACTGGCGCTTTTGCTCTTTTAATGTTGTTGATAGAAAAGGGTCGCCGCGAAAATGTTCGTGACCACGGCTATGTTGCACAAAAACTTGATGACCTAAAAGCAGATGTGAAAGACATTGACGGGGATATCGCTGTCATTGAACACAAACTTGACGCACACCTAAACGACACGAAATCGCATGGCAGTAAAAAGAAATGAGCAAAAAACCTGCAAAAAGAAAAATTACTGAACCGACTCCGCTCGCCCCAAAAGTTGATTATGGGGTTCGGGTTCTTTATGTTGGATCAAAAACCACCATGTTTGTTTGCCCTAAATGCGGGAAAACCACCAGAAGGGGAATGATTCAAGAATATAAAGGAACTTTGTTTTGCAGTAAAGGCTGTGTATCTGCGTTTAAAAAGGAAAGTGAGTCAGGTGGAGTATGAAAAAAGATTTGGTAACGAATGTCCTTCTTAGGATTCTTGCTACTTTTGCCGCATCTGGTCTTGGGGTTATCGGCGCAGGAACAATTGCTGGTGTACCAGTACTCAAAGCCGTCTTTATGGCTGGAATTGCAGGGGTTGCAGTCGTAATCGAAGGTCTCTCTAGGGCATTCCTTGAGGATGGCAAACTTACAAATTCAGAAATTAACGATGTCTTCAACAAGGTTGACAAGAAAGCACCGAAGGCAAAGGCGAATGAAACGGTTTAGTCTTGGGTTGGGTCTTGCTTTTCTGCTTGTTGGGTGCGGTTACGACGGTAGTTATCGCTATTCTTGCCAAGACCCTCAAAACTGGGGGAAACAAGAATGTGAACCACCCCTATGCGAAGTAGATGGGAACTGCACAAAAACATTGCTTGGATGGGATCCTACAGAAACAACCGTAGAAGCAACGGTTCCAACAGAGGAAACGGTAACACCATGAAAAAGCGTTTAACTCCAGCAGAACTTGATGCACGACTCAAATTTGTTATCGGATGCATTCTTGGTTTCGTACTTCTGATAACGACAGTTGGTGTTCTTTGGGCACTTGTGTTTGTTACGCAACCGATTGGCGCTCAAGCCGAAAACGACAAAATGTTCTTTGGTGTTCTTTCATCGGTCGCAACTTTCATCACTGGCACTCTTGCAGGGTTGATGATTTCAACAGGACGAAACGCTGAAGACAAAGATGGGAACGGCATCCCCGACCATTTAGAAGGCAAGTAATGCGAGTTTGGATTGACCAAGACCTATGCACTGGAGATGGACTATGCGCGGAGATAGCACCAGATGTCTTTACGATGATGCCAGACGGTTTAGCATACGTAAAAGAGGGTGACAAGATATTTGCCTCATCTGTGGGGAACCCTCAAGGAGCCGCTGGTTTGGCGTCTTTCGCAGACGATCGTCTTGATGATGTGATTGAGTCTGCCGAGGAGTGTCCCGGAGAATGCATCTTTATTGAGCCCTAAGGGGTTGGTGGTAGAATAGAGGTAGGAGAAGTAGCCCTATCTTTTTGCGTGCAGGGGTGCTGTTACTGGTTTTTGTAGTTTAAACGAACTAGTCTTTCCTTATGGTTGACACCGACGAAGAAATTAAATGGCACAACGACGGGCATGTTGTTTGCCTTTTGTTGAACAAAGACAGACTTGAAATTGTTGATGTTACTTGCCCAAATACAGGTAAAGAAGATTCCCCGTGCGCACATGATGATGTGGCGTGTGTTGTCGACCATTTCTTAAAGTTGTACGGACTTGAATGCAATGTCGGAGTTGTAGAACCTAGCGGAAAAATTTCTGTAGCATGGGCTTTTCTTGGTGACAGGCACAAAGATTTAGGGGCGTGTCAAGTTTGGATTATTCCGACAGAAGATGAAGCATTCTCTGCTTGGATTTCTACCCAACAATAGTTATTCGTCGTCCTCTACGCCTTTGTCTCCGCATTCGGGTTGTTGAGGTATTAGTTGCCGACATGGGCATTTATATTGTCTTGCTCCAATAACTGTCATTGGTTGACTTTACATTTTTTGTATCCCAGTGTCTTACCTAAAGTTGGGTTCAGGGTCTTGAACCAGCCGTCTTTTTTCATGAGGACACCATCGGTCCCTGAAATCTCGCAGACTTTGATTGATAGTAGTTCATATTTGCCAACGATTTTAGCGAATTGTTCTTTGTGTTTAGAATTTGATGGTGTGCAGTAGTAGCGAAGTGTTCCAAACTTTTGTTTGATCTGTTGGATGCTGTAGTTCTTATCAATGGCGATTAGTTCACTGTGGCATTTTGCAACAATGTCTATCCATCCGTCATCGCAATCTATTGATTTCCCCCAACCCTTTCCAAAACTTTTGTAGATGTTTTGCTTGATTGGTTCCAGTCTGTAATCGTGCGATAGGGGCATATCTTCATCCATTTGCCATGATGATGGCGTTACGGTGACGATCCCACGAAAGAATTTTTCTATTATTTTAAACATTTATCTACATTTCTGTAATGATAACCATGTGGTCATCGTAGATATATTCGGTGTCTGGCGGTGTTTTGTCTACTGTGAGCACCCTAAGTAACCATCTGTCTGTTCCGTCGTATTTCGCTTTGAAGGATTTTCTGCCGTGAACAAGTTTTCTGTTATCTAAAACAAGTACATCGCCGCCTTGTAGTGCGATTTGTTTTGTGTTTTCTCTGATTGATTCAAGGAGTTTGTCTAAGGCTTCTTGTGCTTGAAATGTTTTACCCCGCATGAAGAACTCGTCAAAGCAGATGGATAGTTTGTTGTCTTTTTCGGTGAGGATGGGTAAAAGTATATTCTTGTTAGGTTCGCCATTCATACGGAAACTCTCGTCAATTGCTGTAATGAAGAGTGGTTCTTTTAAGTAAAACATTGTTTCTTCGTCTAAAGATTTGACGATGTCGTCCACATGGGCAAATGTCGTTAAGGCGGTTGGGTCTTCTCTTAGACACATCAAGATCACATGAGATGGCGCATATGGGTGGAACGCTGTTTCTGTGTGGAGTTCTAGATTGACTTTTGACGATGAGGATATTTGTGAGGTTTCTGATTTTTGAATTGGGAAGATGCTTTGAATAAGTCGCCCGTTTTGTTCTTGTTTGTAGCCTGTCGGTATCCCGTGTTTGTAAGCAATCTTTTTTAGGGACGCTATTGCTTGATCTATCTGTGGTGTTTCTTCAAGAGATGTTGGCGTAGGGGGTATCTTCCCTATTTCTGCGCCTTTAATCAGTGTCCAACTCATGGTGATATCACATTAGTTGAAGGGAGTGCTTCAAAAAGTGTCTTTATCAACCTGCGGAGATCGGGATGATATACCACCTCGTTTAGGTTTATCCGATATTCGTAGCGTCCTTTGACTTTTGTTCTTGCTACCAACTTGTTTTTACTCAATAAAGATATGGCTTTGATAATGGCAGTATTGGTGACGCCAAGGGTTGTGGATAGTTCTCTGACGGTTAAGCCTGGTGTTTGTATGAGGTAAAGCAATACTCTGCCGGGTGGGGTCAATAGGTTCACATTACTTTTTGGGGTGTAGGCGATGATGTTTTGTTCATCTAGTTCTTCAAGGATTGACTCGACTAGTTGTTTGGCGGAAAGGTTCTTTGTTTGAGCGTTTTTGACTATTCGTTCTAACGGTCCACGTATCGCATGGTCTCGTCTGTTGTCGTGATTTGAAACCATCTGCGCAGATTACCACAGTGATATCAGGAGTGTTTTTTCTAAAACCCCTTAAATATTTTATTTATTTACATTTGTATTTGCTAAAAGTCAATAACAGTGCTTGACACAAGATAAATAATGTAGTTGTATGTCATAATAGAAAGACAGGAGAACACATGACTAGTCCAGATAAGTCAAAGAAAGACCTGCTCAACAAACTTTCGCAGATGTCTAAAACCGTTAGCGCACCATGCCCAATAGGGAAAATACACAAACAATTAGATCCTGAAACGCAAGTTGCGTTAATGAATGCACTTCAATCACCAGCGTCAAACTCGCAGATACATCGAGCACTAATTGACGAAGGGTTCTCAATATCGCGCACAACCATCAACCAAAAACGAGGATGTTTCAGAGAAGGCGGGCATAAAGAATGCCAATGTTTCCCTAGCAACCTAGGAGCATCAAAATGAGCAAACTCAAAAACACACTGACCGATATCGCTTTAGATGCGGACGGTCATCCAAACGGAGACAAAGCATGGGCAACCGTCTCACCAGACGGCGGAGAGTTATCCACAGGGGCAATGCCAACAGAACTTGGCTCAGATTGGGACACAGTCCTCAAAGGATTTGGACTAGACCCGAACATCTTTGAAATAGTTGACGACACCGTCAAGATGTCTAAATGGCAGTCATCTAAACGCCTAGAGAACGGCGACCGAGACCTGATATGGCTTTACTCGTACAAGGCTAGATTCCGGCGCAAAAGCCTTACAGGTTTAAACGAAGAACAAGTCAATGAGATCCGTAACTATGTACAGAAATGGAAACCTGTAAACAAGACAACAACCACCCCTTCAAAAGAGGTGGGCGCAACATTGGTTGTCTGTTGGGCAGATCAACAGTTAGGTAAATCTGCTGGTGGTGGAGTGGACGCAACAGTTGAAAGAATCCTTGATAGTTACACAGCAACGATTGAACGGGTTAAAGAACTTCGCAAGATCGGGCGCAACATAGAAAAGATAGCCATCGTGAACATGGGCGACCCTGTAGAAGGATGTGATGGACAGTATTCAAGCCAGTTGTTTACAGTTGAACTCACTCAACGGGAACAACTTCTTTTAGCAATAGACCTTTGGTCTCAAGGGTTGCGACAGTTAGCCCCATTGGCTGACCAAGCAGAGTTTATATCTGTTCACTGTAACCATGGTGAATGGATGCGCCGTAACGGCAAACAGGTAACTAGCGACTCTGACAATGTGGGTGGCTTTCTTGCAGACACTGTGAAACGCATCGTAGAAGACAGACCAGAGTTAGATAAACTTAAATGGAAAATACCGCACGATGAAATGGTTGTCACCTCCGTGCTATCAGGTATCAAAATTGCCTTCCATCACGGACACAAAATTAGTGGCAAAGAAGTGGAATGGTTACGAGGGCAGTCAATAAAGATACTTCGTGAAGAAGGACGTGAACCAGATATCTGGGTGACTGCACACAGACACCATTTACAGGTTCAAGACTTCGGACCTTGGTATAGATTCCAATGCCCATCTAACGACGGTGGCTCCAAATGGTATACAGATATGACGGGCAACTGGTCAACACCAGGGACACTCACATTCCTTGTCGGTAAGCATGACCCTAAAGGTTGGTCAGATATGGCAGTCCTGTGATATCAGTACAAGTACTGCACGGTGATTGCCGTAATGAACTAGAACTTCTGCCAGATAACAGCATTGACTCAATAGTCACCGATCCACCTTATGAACTTGGATTCATGGGCAAATCTTGGGATGCGTCAGGTATCGCCTACGACCAAAGGGTATGGGTTCAATGTTTGCGCGTACTTAAACCCGGTGGACATATGCTCGCTTTCTCGGGTTCACGCACATATCACCGTATGGTTTGCGCCATAGAAGACGCAGGATTTGAAATCCGTGACCAGATTATGTGGGTTTATGGGTCAGGGTTCCCTAAGTCGTTGAATATCAGCAAAGCAATTGACAAGACTGCTGGCGTAAAGGGTGAAATCATCGGATACAGCAGAGGTGTTGGTGTATCTGCAGAAGATAATAATTTTGGCGGTATTAATCGTGGTGCTGTCGGCATAAAGCAAATAGGGATTGATGTTCCGATTATTGCCCCTGCTACAGATGAGGCTAAGCAGTGGGAAGGTTGGGGAACAGCACTCAAACCGGCGCACGAACCGATTGTGTTGGCTCGTAAGCCGTTGGTGGGAACTGTTGCCAATAATGTTTTGACTTATGGTACAGGTGGTATCAACATTGACGGATGCAGAGTGGGCGAAGGAACTGGAGAAACTAAGACAGTTCAATATCCTGACATTCGTGGCAACAACTACAACAACGCTTCTGGCACAGTTGAATACACGGTTACGAATCAGGGTCGGTTTCCTGCAAACTTTATTCACGATGGCTCAGACGAAGTATTAGAACTATTCCCAGACAGCAAAGGTGGCGCATATCCAGCGAAGCGTGGACAGGCTGTGAACACGGCGTTCGCAAGCGGTCAAGAAACAGAAGGTGGATTCAGGAAGATGGGTGATGACGGTTCTGCTGCTCGGTTCTTTTATTGTGCGAAAGCCAGCAAGAAAGACCGCAACCAAGGCTTAGACGGATTTGCTGAGAAACGCCCTGATGAACGAACCACAACAGGGATGGGAACATTTGATGAGAAAGGTGTTGCCAAGCAAGCCAATCACCACCCAACAGTCAAACCAACAGAACTAATGCGCTACCTAGTCAGACTGATAACACCATCAAACGGCACAGTCCTTGACCCGTTCACAGGTTCGGGTTCAACAGGTAAAGCCGCAACACTAGAAGGCTTCAACTTCATCGGCATAGAACAATCAGCCGAATATGTCCAAATAGCCAAAGCGCGAATAGGAGCAACCCAATGAAAGTACTATCACTCTTCAGCGGCGTCGGCGGATTTGATATGGGTCTTGAGAATGCCGGCATGGAAACCGTATTCCAGTGCGAATGGGATAAACATTGTCGCACCATCCTTGACCATCATTGGCCGACCGTACCGAAATGGGACGATGTTTCTACGCTCACGGGCGAATATATTCTTGCTCATGCACCTGTTATTGATGTTGTTGCGTGGGGTTCACCATGCCAAGACCTCAGCGTGGCAGGCAAACGAGCGGGATTAGAAGGCGGCAGATCAGGACTGTTCTACGAAGGAATGCGAATTATCAACGAACTACGAAAGGCAAGCAATGGAAAATATCCAAGAATCTCTATTTGGGAAAATGTCTACGGAGCCATCAACTCCAACAAAGGCGAAGACTTTGAAGCCATCCTCAAAGAAATGGTTGAAGCAGGGTCGCTACTCTGCGAATGGCGTGTCTTGGATGCGCAATACTTCGGAGTCCCACAACGGCGTAGACGAGTGTTCGTCGTCGCTATCTTTGATTCTGCAACCGCAGACCGATGTCCAGACCCGCTATTACCTGTCAGCGAAGGCTTGCTCTGGAATCCTACGACGCGCACAGCGAAGAGGCAAGAACCTACCAATACGGCTTCAGGAAGCATTGGAAGCGGTCGTGAAATCGCAAACTCAATAACCGCAGAACTTTACCACCATGGCTCTGTTGTGAATCAAGATGCAAACAATGGACATGTAGTCATAGAACCATTTACATCTTCTAGTTTTGCCCAATACGAACAAGGTGTCGGCACTCTTCGGTCTAATGGTGGCGATCTTGGTGGGGGAAGCGAAACTTTGGTTGTAAACCAAGACAGAACTTATCGTGATGTAACAGGAGCGTTGTTGGGGCGTGATTCTTTCGGGCCGAATCATGAAGGCGCACGTGACGGCAAACTTGTATTAGAACCTATGTTGCTTGACGGCACCAGAGTTGACGATGTACGAGTCTATGAATCACCAGTACAGACATTAAAAGAACGCATGGGAACAGGTGGCAACAATGTGCCAATGGTTGCGTTCTCTCACACGCAGGGTTTAGATGCGCAACCGTCAGAGTCGGCGTGGCCGACTTTACGCAAAGAAGGCAACGGACACGCCGTAGCAATACCAATTCAAGACGGTCGAGAGATAGAGAAGAACCAGAACGGTTTAGGTGTTGCCGATGAAGGCGCACCTTCGTACACGATTGACCAAACAGGGGCGCAAGCCGTAGCCATCGGCATTCAAGGGAATGTGATTGGCAGGCAAGACCACAACGGACCTGCCGGTAAAGGACACACCGACGAAGGAGACCCGATGTTCACCCTTACTGGCACTGACATTCATGCTGTTGCTTACGACGAATATAACGATGCTTTGGGTGGCGATGTCCATCACGCACTACGGGCTGGCACAAAACAATCCACAGGCGTAGTAGTTAATGAGGTTGTTGGCACACTTCGTTCGGGTGGAGATGGTGGTGTACCTTCAAGCCGAGGCGAACACCTAGTTCTGGAATCCAGTGGAAACACCACAACGGTGACGCCAACCCTTAAAGAAACCAGCGAAGCCTCAACAACGATGGTAGTGCGCCGCCTTACACCTCTCGAATGTGAGCGACTTATGGGGTGGCCCGATGATCACACCCGATATAAGGCTAATGGCACCATTCAATCCGACACTCATCGCTATAAACAGTGTGGCAATGGTGTTGCATCACCTGTCGCCCAATGGATCGGCGAACAGTTGATGGATCTTGAACTAAGCAAAGATGCGTAATTAAATCAACGGAATACCAAAGAAAGCCTGAAGCACATGACAACAATAGTAGGAATACAAGGAGACGGCTACTGCCTACTAGCGGCAGATACTCGTATCACCTCAACAGACAGCGCTGGCGTTCCATACCAAATCATGACCCTCAAACCCGAGACTTCCAAAATAGCGGCTAATGGGAAATACTTGATAGGTACAGCAGGAGACCTAAGAGCAATCAATCTCCTGACCCATACTCTCAACCCTCCAGTATGCCCACTAAACCTCAAAGGCAAAAAACTAGACGAGTTCGTAACTAACAAACTCATCCCCGCCATCAAAGAAATGTTTGAAAAGAACGGGTACACAACAAACGAAACCAACACCCCAACAAAAGCCGAACACGACTCAGAACTCTTAGTTGCCATTAACCAAACCCTCTACCACATAGACGGTGACTACTCATGGTTCACAGACCAAACAGGAATCTACACACTTGGCTCAGGAGCAGCATATGCGCTCGGTGCATTACATAACATGCCAGCCCCAAAGAACCCAGCCCAAGCCAAGAAACAAGCCATCAAAGCACTAGCCACAGCATCAAGGTATGACCCGAACACAGGGAGTCCATATCACACTCAGATCCAACAAACCAAGCAGAACTCAGATAAATCTAAATGAAACAACAACACCACAAACAGAGGGATGATATACAAACAAAACGCTGGCAAACGATGGCTGCCTGTCGAGGAAAGACACACCTCATGTTCCCTCAACACCATAAAGACATCACCTATATCCTGGAAGCAAGAGACATCTGCGCCCATTGCACAGTGAGACCACAGTGCCTGAAGGAAGCCCTTGAGTATCACCCGATTGATATGCACGGAGTATGGGCAGGACTGACATCACGACAACTAGCCGCCGAACAAAAACGCAGAGGCATCAAACCCATCCGACCATCAATCAGTCAGATGTGGGATCTATCGTAGATTTACAGTCTTAAACACACACCACAGGTATCGCAAAAGGTAGAACCCAATACATCAACAGGTTTTTTATCGCAGACTGCTAAACCACAAGGCTCAAGCCTCCGCTCACCCCGAAGATACGCCACAACACCTGACAAAGGCTTAACAGGTTCAGAGACCTCTAATAGAGCAAGACCTTCAGCATCACGAATACCGTTAATCAGTAAGAAGTTCACAAGACGCTGAAATGACAACTCACGCAACACAGACAAATCCACTAACTGATTCTTTAACCAGCCTGGCACAGGAACGGTCACATACACTGTGTCCTCATCACGGGCACGCTTAGACTTAAACCCCACCTGAATCCCTCACGACCAGAATCCCTAAGTACTCTGAGATTGATAAGTCATAAGCATCGGCCTGATCAACCATCAAATTCTTTAGTTTTGCGTCAATTTTTATAGTCAGGGTTGTTTTTGTATTTGCTTGTGCGCGTACTGGTGGGCGCCCGTGCCGTTTTTTCATTTTGGTTTGTTTCTTTTCTGTGCGATATATAACCCAATTAAGATTCCGTGCGAGAGTCCTATGATGATGCCGTGTATGTATTGAGTCATTATGTTATCCCTGTGTTATGTGCTGGTTGTAGGTTTGCTTGAAGTGCTCTCTGTCTGCGCCTGTGGAAAGAGAGAGACCTACTATCTTGATTACTTGTTTTAGTTTATCTGTGATGTGTTGATCGGGCTTAGCCGTTCCGGAGTTTACGGTGTCTCGTATGTGGCAGTAGGTGTTCCAGGCTTGTGAGGCTGTGGGTTCTGCGCCGGGCTGGGTTTGCAGCCAGTGTTCGTACACAAGGCCTGATGTAGGCAAGTACCGTTCTGTTCTGCTTAGTTTAACTAACACGGCTTCTATCTCTTCGTATGGGCATCCCCGTAGTACGAGATGCCAGGACTTATAGGTGAGTTTCCTTTGATCTGGGTCGTTAGGGAGTTCTTTGTTCCAGAGGGCGTAGGCGAGGTCAACAATACGGGTGGTGACTGCTTTAGTTGGGTCTTTGGGCTCGTTATTCATCTAGGAACTCTTGACGCGCATTGCGCTTCTCTGTTCGTTGTATGAAGCCTTCTATCTTGTCGGCGTCTCGAAAGATCAGGTCTATGCCGTTGTACTTCTTTTGCCGAGGGTTGTCGCCCATATGGAAGGGAGATGAAGCACAGCCGTCTATAGCGAGGCAGGAGGCTTCTATGCCGTAGTCGTGGATTGATGCCGCTATCTTGACTTTACGGTCGTGGTCTAGGACAGCCAACTTGGATGCGCCCATAGTCTTAACCCAATAGTCCCAAACAATTTTGACTGCTTCGTCGGATATTGATTTGGCTTTTTCAGCGCGCTGCTTTGCAGATATCCGGGGTCGCTTCTGTTTAGGTTTATCTGAGTTGTTTACGCCACCGTTCGGGTTGGGGAACATCTCTGGATTCTTTTCCGCAATCATAAAACAGACTCTACACCCTTTTCAGTAAAAGGTCAAGTTCCAAATTAGATAGTTATAAACAACGATGAAATAACTTATTAAAGTTACATAAATTAAATCATTTTGGAAAGTGTGAAAACCTTTACCGAATCTATTTTAGTTGGCGGACAGCCAGAACCGGATCTACGATTTTTGATGATCGGAGATCTAGATTTGATTATTAATCGTCGACGAAAGGTTATATACGCCACCGTGCATGTTAGATGCTTATCCGCGCTTACTATTTTATTCGTCGCAGTCCCGTGATGTGTTTGTACAAGTTAGCAGGCCGATAGCCCCGTCGCAAGCACATTTGAAAGAAAAACCACTAGTACTGTTATATATCTCTATGTTGTGGTTGTAAGCCCCGTGCAGCCTGATTACCCCCAATATGTTGTGGTGTTGTTTCACCAGAACGGGGCTTGCTAGTCTTCTGTATATCGACAGGGCTCTGAAGACCCCCATCTAAAGACTCGTCGTTGTAAGGAACGGGACTACGAACTTTCCGTCGGGTTAAGTGTCGTAGTGCCCGTTTCTTACTTAACTAATTTAAGTGTGGGCTTTTTGTGAGTTGGGTGGTTGCGCATCGAGCGTGCAAGATCGTCGTATACGCCACCGTGCAGTATGGATAACTTCGGTTTCTTTTTAGAACGGTTCTTCATCGTCGCCTTCCATCGCTTCATCTATTTTTTGTTCCCATTCCAACAAGATGCTGAACGCTTCTGATCGTCGCAAAATTGCTTTATCTGTCATAATCGGCCAGTCTTTAATTGGTGTTGCAAAACCCTCAAAGTGTTCTTGCATTCCTTCTTCTGTTCCACAGTCAGAACATATCTCTATTGGTTTGCCGTTTCGTATGCTCCGAGTTAGCCGGGAGATTGCGCCCACATATTGTTTGTGTTTGTCGTTAGAGGGGATCAGCCCTTCACATCTGGGGCAGACTCCCATGTCTATCTGTTTGGTGTGGATTCTGTTAAATGGTTTCATTATGTGGTTTCCTTTATCTATGTTTATAGTTTAGTTCAACGGCGTATACGCCACCGTTCAGTTTGTGGGGTTACTTTTGATCCCGTATATATTTATCCACCGCTTTCAGACCTTTGTTTAAGATCATGGTGATCGGGAGAAACGCTGATGCTTGCGCACCATATGTTTCTCCGTTCTTTTCTATCGACTCTGCAATCAACCGTTCTATGAGGTCGCTGTTGAATGCGACGCACACATCTTTATCGCCGATGCCATACACCAACGGTTCTAGTTCTTCGCGCTGTGTGAACACCTCAGGAGGTGCGGTCAAGAATGTGACCTTAGTTCCGTCTTCGTGCTCCATACGGATCATTACGTCGTCGTTATCTTCTTCTAAAAAGTCTTTGAAGTCCATGTCTACTTCTTTCTGGCGGCATATACGCCACCGTTCAATTTGGATAAAGCCACTTCTGTTTAGAAGTGGTAGTCCACGATCACGATCCACTGTTTATCAGGGTCGGCATTCGAACGCTCATGCACCCATTTAGGATTGGATGTGTATTCGACCGTATCGTAGAACATCATGTCTGAGTTGTATTCTCCGTTTTTGACACGAAACGCCCTCCCAGCCTTAAATACTGCGAGGGAGTTTTTAAGTTTAGTGTCTCGTTCTTCATCTGTAAGTTCTTTTACAGACCCCGAGAAACCACCAAAGTCGTATTCAGGGTTAGTGAGTAAATCCTTCAATGGGATATCTCCATAAAGTTCTATTGCTAGGTTCACGGTTGATTGTGTCCACTCACGCGCCTGCTCAATAAGTTTATTGAAGATTTCCGGATCGTTCTTGAAGTTTGTCGCTATTTTACATTCTTCTTCACTAACACGATCCTCTTCGAGGATGCAGCACCAATCAGACCACTCTTGTTCTTCTGCGAAATGAAGTGCCGTGTATTTTGCTTCTTCCTCGTTGTCTGCTACTACCGCTAGTCGATGATATGTATGCATTATTTTTTCTCCTTTTTCTTTACTTTTGTTTTTGGATTTGGAATATTTTTACCTGCGCCCTTTATGAACGGAGGTCTCGAACTGGTGTAGTTTTTCATTATGATAAAGTTATTTCGTATTGAGTATCTGGATTTGCCGGCTTCTCTGTTATGAAGTATCCAATTCTGTTTACTAAGTGATAGCCCTCACAGACGATTGGTTGATGTTCGCCGTCCATATAAGTCCAGACATTTAGTGGTTTAGTTTTAGCCACAGACAAGACATATTCAAGTTCTGGTCCGTAGGTTTCGAACATAATCCCACCTTGCTCGTCGTCAAACGACGCATTCTTATCGAGATGATTGGTTTGTGGTTTATATTCGTCGCACCATAAGCCAAAGTCCAACACTGGTTGTTTAATCATTGGGTTACCGTTTCTTTTACTTGTCGTTTCAGGTCGTCTATTAAGACCACCATTTGTTTGTGGGATATAACGCTTTCCAGTGCGCCTGCTAGGAACTCTGTGGAGTTGTCACCCCATAGGTATCGTGACAGGTCTACAAGTGTGTTCACTGTGTATTCGAGTTCTGTTTCTTTAATCATTATGCTTTCTCCCTGCTGAAGTAAACTCGGTGTAATGCGTCGTTGATGATTTCGTGACACTGTTCGTAGATGCTGTCCAACTCTCTACCAATCATGTTGATTGCTGATCGCCAATCTTCGTCGGAGATGAGATATGCCTCTTCATCGTTGAACATTGGTTCAGTTATTTCAAAGTCCTCTTTTTTGAAGAAGATTGCTAAAACTTCTTCGTCGGGTAGAACCATTGTTTGGATTTTGCTAACTAGGTCTCTGCCTTGCATTATATTTTTCTCCCCATGATGTCGCTTGCGTAGTTGCGGATGCCCGAAAGTAGTTCTTCCGTGTAAACATTCCACAAGTAATCTGATGACAATATGTATTGCCCCAACTCGTTTAGTTGGTCGTCTGTTAGTTCTTTTGCGAACCTGTATTCTGCGCCTTCGTAACCGCTATCTAAACGATCGGTGATTTCTTCACGCAACGCTTTCACACTGAATGCGATTGAGTTCGCGTAAGTGAGATCGTTGTCGGTGAACCTCTCCAACGCTGTTCCGTATTTCTCGCCAAGTTCGCACGCTGTTCCGTCGTTCCCACCGTCTTGCCATTCTTGAAACAGTGCTTTGCCTGCTTCGTCAAATGTGTCTGTGTCCACTATGACCGTGCCTGTGAACTCACAGACCGTGCCGTCCATAGTGTTGATGATTAACTTGCCCATTTTTAGTAACTCCATTTCTAGTTGATTTATTTATTGTGTATATTTATTATATAGGTTGCAAAAATGTTTTGCAACCCTGAACGGTCGGGTTGTTATACCCGAACCGCCCTACTTCGAATCTCTGCTTCAATCTCTTTTACTGGACGAGGACTCCAATGGCAATCGCGTTCGATTGCTGGAACGCCGCCAAAGACGGTCACTGCTTCTAGTTCGCTGTATGAGAAATATCCATACTCCATTTCAAAGCCGTCTACGAGCCCCCAAAAGAGGTCGTCGCCGTCAAACTCAACCGCATACCAAGTCCATTGGGAATACGGTGAGAAGAACTTGACCATTGCGACCGACTCCTTCTCAGGGTGCTTCTCGCTGTCGTAGAGAGGTGAGAGAGTGTCCCTGATCTCTTGAGTGAGTAGTAAGTGTCTACGTTTCGCTCTTTGGGTTTCCATTACTTTGCTCCTTCGTTTTTTGTTGATTGACGGGCGATTGTGACAATTTCTAAACATTTATTGAATGTTGCTTTTACGAACTCTGCTCCATCAACTGAATAGAACCATTCGTTTTTACCCGGTGTCCGTCTGATTTTTACATTAGTTCCAGTCGTGTCTATAACTTTCATTATTTTGCTCCTTCGTAATCAACAACGATTGTTGTTTCTTTGATGAAGTTATCCCAAGCAGAAGTGAACTCGTCTCCGTGCTTGTCGAACATCACGGTTTCACTAACTTCGTCTTGCTCAACGCAATGAATAAGTTGCGCCATTCGTGCTGTCGCTTGTGAGAGGAACTCGTATTTCTCTTCCCAAACATTTGCAACATAGTCGCCCCAAATGAAAATGAACTCATTGAAGTATTCTGTATCGGGGTCGGTTGAGACCACGAACAACTCTGCTGTTGGTGTGTTTAACTCGAACAGGATAACGCCCTCAGGGTATTTGGTTTGTATTCCGTCTTTAAGTAATGACATTATTTTGCTCCTTCGTTTGGTTGATTTGTTTTCTTGCCGTATTCGGTATTTATCATTCGAGTCGCGAACCGTGCTCTTTTGCTTTCGCCAAGATGATCTGCTGGATCTTCAATTTGAACCTCAGCAGCGAACACTAAATGATCTAGTTCGTCCGATGTCAATTCAATATCTGTTTCGAATGTGATCTTGATTTCATAAATGTTTTTCATTTTTAGTTCCTTATGTCTAGTTGGTTTAGTTATTCGGACTGTTTACCCTTACCCCAAATAATAGGGTAAGGGTGTTGCACAGTTAGTTAAACGCCTACGCCAAACGCTTCTTTGCATTGAACTTCAATCGCTTGGACGACTTGCAAGACTTGTTCGTAGAACTCGTCATACTCTTCATTCTCTGACTGCTCTTCAGTCATTGACGGATATTCGCCTTCAATGTCTGCGAAGAACTCGCCGTTACGAATTGCGTAACCACCACAGAACGCCATACCACCCTCGTCGTATGACAGAACAAAGTCAAGTGTCGGAAACTGCTTGGACACATTACGGATGCCCTCGCCGACTGGAGACCACGCTGACACGAAAGTCATGTTGATTTCGTTATCGGTAATTGCACCGAATCCGCCGTCAAAGTCTGACCACTTAGAACCGTAGTTCTTACAGTTCCATTCATACCAGTCAGGAACGCCGAACTTTTCCAAATTTGCTTTTCGTTTTTCTTCGTTTGCCGCATTTTGTTCGCCGGAAGTCGAATACCCCTTCACCGTGTTACAAAGTTCTTGTGGTGTTGGGAGCAGATTGTCAAGAATACGGAATTGTTCGTGATCTTGAAGTTCGCCTGCTGTGATCGCTTCATGGAAACGCTTAATTTCTTTCGCGTCGCCTGAGACTGTTAGGTAGTTGATACAATGATTTGGCATTTCTATTTCTCCTTGATTTAGTTGGTTTATGTTTCGGGTATTAACCCTCGCCCTATATGGTAGAGCGAGGGTGTGACACGGTTAATTAGTCTTCGTCTTCAATATCCCAAGATTGAGGAACAAGAGTCTTAAAACCCGCATTAGGGTCTTCGAGGTTGGTGCTAACTGCGCTGATGAACTTAAGATCACAAGACATCTCATACCACTCAACGAGTTGTTCATACATCTCCTCAGGTGTCCCTTTGAAGATCTCATAACAACCAAGTTCGTTAATTGAGTCTGCCTCTGCTTTGTCCATTGAGAGATAGATTTTATGACAACCGTCAAACGCAATTTGTAGTGCTGTTTCGGTCGCCAGTTCAACATCCTCGAACATTTCTTCCAGCGTCTTTTTTACTTTTTCCATTTCTATTTGTTTCCTTTCAATGGTGATTTGATTTCTTTTAGTTCGCGTTCCAACTCTGAACCTTCAACATTGTCAATAAGGCTGAATAAATCATTCACCCATAGTGCAACGCTTTGTGGTATCGGTGTCGCCGCAAAGTATGTTTCGTATTGCTTCGCTACTTCGTTTATCTCGCTAACTAATCCTGCGCCCTCGCAATCTCGGGTTATCGCTAGAACTTCGGTGACGAAACTTTTGTAGTCACGTTTTGTTTTAATTGTCATTTGTGTCTTTCTGTAAGTGGCGGCGTTGTTGCCGTCATATTTATAGTAAGTTATGGGTGTTGTAGAGTATCTAGTTTTTTTAATAAAGTATTTTTAATTACATCACCATTATATACATGACCAAAAACAAAAAGCAACCTTTTGTTTCAAGAACCCTTTGATCTAGCCAACCGATCGCGACTCGATCGCTGGAGCCGGGTTTATATACGCCACCGTTCAGGTTAGATACATCCGATCAACTGATGCTAAATAACAATCGTTGCAAATTAGACAGCCCCGTTTGCCCAGAGGTGGGGCGGGAGTCCCGTGCCTATCTTCTGAGCACGGGGCTATTGCACACAAACACCTGTTCGCTTGACTAATATCAAGGCTATGACAATTTCCCGGACAAACAGGTGGCAATACAGGTTCGAGGCATTAAAACAATACGCCGATCGCACGAGAACTTCGCTTGTGCCCGCTACTCAAGTTGAGATTTATCAAGGGAAAAATGTTGCGCTTGGTGCGTGGGTTGCCTACAACCGTCAGCAGTATCGAGCAGGTGAGTTATCCGTAGATCGTCAGCGAGCGTTAGAGAGCCTCGTGGGGTGGCATTGGGCTAAGCAAAAACCTGGCAGACGCTACGATAAGAAACGAGACGCAGAGATCACTCAGCGTTACAAGAGCGGGGAGCGCGTAGGTGTTATCGCAGATAGTTACAATTTGTCGCGCCAACGAGTTCACCAGATCGTGAAGAAAGTTTCAAAACAAAATGTCTAACCAAGAGTTTGGACACGATCACCGTAAGCGTGATGCTTGGAAAAAGATGAGTGAGTGGTCGCATAGTATTTCTGACAACGATCTAAATGAATTGTTTAGAGAAGACGAAGATGATTTCTATGATCAAGAATTGGGACGCAAAACCGTGAGCAGCAAACTAGGCAAGTCGATTGTCGCATTGTTCGGTATGTTGCTCGGTGTCGGCGGTATGTCGTTCGTTGTTTATCGTGTTGCGCTTGCGCTAGGTGTAGACACTTTGTCGTTCACCGAAGCGGTAATCGTGACCGCCGGTGTCGCTTTTATTCGTTACGTTGACGCAGGAGTGATGAAAGAGATCCGATAAACACAGCAGGACGCACCCTTGCGAGTGCGCCCTCTGCGGAGAAGCCGAAAGGTGAAAGGAGAAGCCCTTTCGTTTCCTCTGGCAATCAGAATAACATACAACCAATATGTCATTCTGAATCGATTAGGTTTTACCCTAAACGCTTTCCGTTTAGTTTCTGATATGTTTCCTGCCAACATCTCGGATACCAACGAGTCGGTTTCTTGCCGACTTTTAATTGATTGAGAACTGCAAGACCCTGCTTGACATCGTGCGCCATAAACACTTTATGTTTTAGAACTTCTTTAATACAGTCCATTGCCAAGATGTCGTGGTATCCACCCCATTGACCGCCGTTGCCAAGTCCGTGAACCTTACCGTCAGTAATCCAAACGATAGGGGTCGATGATCGCTTGCGCTGTTTTGTTGCCCAACGGATTGCTTCACCGTCTACGCCGTTGCCGCCGTTTCGTTCAGGAAGTTTGTCAATCATTTTTCCGTTTTGTGCAATGACAAGAAGGTTGGGTTTAACATTTGTTCTATCTGCTGAATAAACAGCAACAGTGCAACCTGGTGACGCTTCGGTGATGTCAAGAATATCTTTATTGTTTAAAGACATTGAACCTGAACCGTCAATCAAAACAATACCGCCGTTACCTTTTTTGTATCGGTCAAACACTCGCTTCTCAGGGTCTGCAAGCGCGTTGCCAATTCTGCGAGGGTTGCGCCCCATGTTGCTTGCGACACGCTTGCGACCAAGACCGCCGTGCGCTTTGCGAGTGAGTGGAAGGTTGCCGACAATAAGTTTGCCCCAACTAGGGATAACTCCCTCACCTCTGCTTACTTCCGCAGGACGAACTTTTTTTGGATCTGCTTTCGGTTGAGGCTTATCGGTTGCGCCGACACCTTTGTCGCCGTCTTTCTTTTCTTTGTCCTCAGGCTTTGGCTCGCCTTGCTTGTTCTGTTCATCTTGCTTGTTCTGTTCATCTTGCTTGTCCTCATCGACTGGTGGATTTGCGAGACGATCTACCCATTCTGCAATGCGCTCAGTATGCGAGAAACCAAAAGGTGCAAGACCGTGTCTAGGGTCTACTTCGGTTGAACCAAGAGTGCCAGTTTTGAATGCTTTGACAAACTCCTTCTCAACTGCTTTAATAATTTCGCGCAATGTTTTTGCCCACGCTGGGTTCACACGCCTTACGCCAGTGATGAAATCTTTGCCGCCGCCACAAATTGAATAACCAACTGCAATATAAACAGCCTGAGTCCAATCTGCCTGCTCCGCAATGCGAACGCCTGACGCTTTCTCGCTTCCGTCTGCAAGTAGATCTACATCGAATCCTGCTTTCTTAATGAGAAAGTTCACACGAACTTCCTCAACGACCGTGAGACCGGTTTCTGTTGCGATACCTCGTGCTACCCACTTTGGAAAATCATCTGCTGGCGAGAACCTTGCGTGAGCCATTTCGTGTGCACGAATAACACGATCAACTTGCTCGTCACCAATAGGAACAACCATATGCTTGCTCACAACATTGGTAAATGGTTTGCCTCGAACAGGGGCACAAGTATCTACTCGCCATGCGCCTGCGTCTTTGTCTTTACGCCCCAACATTTCGGGGAGTGGTCTAATTTCTGTTTTCATATTTTCTCTTTCTATGTTTAGTTGGTTTATGCCGCTTGCTTATGGCGACTTGATTACACCCCCCACTTTAGATGAGGGGTGTAACGGGGTTATTTAAACTGCTACCTTATTGATTGCGATTGCGTCTAGGACGCTTTCTGCTTGCTTACCGAATACCAGTCGCGCACTTTCTTTGTCGCCCAACGACTTTCGGAGTTGGTCAAATGCGTAGAAAGTTCGCAATGAAATCCTGCGCTCGCCTGCGTCTGCCATACGAACTGCATACTCACGCAAATCTGCCGACAACTTTTTGAGTGCGTCAGGGTGAGGTTGGTCAATACGGATTGCTACAGGGAAACGATCTTTCAACGCTTCAGGCAACTCTTCCATAGTCTCAATGTTCGTGGTCATCACGACACTGAAACCGTCTTTCGGAGTGATTACCCGTTGGTTGTCAGGGCTTTCCCATTTTGCCGACTCTGGTGAGTCAGTGAATGCGAGAAGTGTTGCGAAAACATCTGCGCCTGCTTTGTCAATCTCGTCGATAACGAGACGACCGCCACGCAAACCGTCACCCTTCCATGCTGATACTGCTTTACCGTCTGTCCAAGACCAGCCGCCTTCGCCGTTCATCTTGTAGTGTCCTTCAACTTGCGCGTTGGACATATCCTCTGTGCAGATAAGTCGGAATGCGCCTGCTGTTGTATCACCGTAGTTGAGACCTGCAAAAGTTTTGCCGGTGCCTGGAGGTCCGAATAAGATCAATCGGTCTACGCCAGCGTTGAGAGCATTCTCAACATCTTTCCAACATTGTGGTAAGTCTTGTCGGACTTCTTGTTTTTGTTCTGTCATTTTATTGCCCTTCGTTTGGTTGATTTGTGATTTGGTTGTTTTGTTACTTACACCCCCCACTTTAGGTAGGGGGTGTTGTAGGGTTACTTACGCAACTTGCGCTTCAACGTTTGCCTTGCTCTCAGACTTTGCGCCCTTGAGTTCGGTAACACGGATTTGCTCGTATGCAGTGATCGTGGTTACTGCGTCTGCGACATCTGCTTTGATGACACCAACTTCAACCGCCGACTTGAACTTCTTTCCGTCAATGGTTGCTTTTGTAACCGTCTTGAAAACTTTGTCAGACACGAGATCCTTCAACGCTTCCACGCTGTAGTTCGGACGCTCGCCCTTGACGACTGCGATTTTCACGCCATCGACGACTGCGAAATCCACGCCCTGCTTTGCGAGTTCCAGTTTGAAACTTGCTTCTGCTTGCGCGAGATTTTGTTCTGCTGCTGCCAATGCTTCTCGCATTTCCAACACTTGCTTTGCTGTATTTGTAATCATTTTTATTACCTATCTTTCTATGTTTATGTCTATGGGATATTTCTAACTTCTTAACCACCACTCTATATGAGGGGTGTAACACGGTTACTTTCTTTATATCAGACTAACTATCTATGATAGGTAGTCTAATACCACTTGTGGGGGGAAAACAACCTCTACTTCAAGATTTCTGAAATTGTTTGATCTAGGTTGGTTGCGAACTCCGTAACGGTTTCGTCCTCAATAACTCCACCGAGACGGTCTGCCTCTGCTTCTAAGAGGCTGTGTGCGCTCATCATTTCCTCTAAGAGGTATTGGAAGTAGTCGTCCTGTTCCTCGAATGGGGTGGTCGTCACTGCTTTCGCAATGCGATTTGATAACGCGTATCCCAGTTGCATTAGTTGGGTGTATGTCAATGTGACGGTTGCTTCGTGCTGCTTTTTCATAATTACTCCTATTGTTCGGGTTGTTGTTACATATCTATTACGCTCTGAAGGGTCAAAAGTGTGCAGTCTTTTTAGAAAATCTTTTCCACAGGTTTATCCACAGGCTTGTGGGTAACTCGTTTAGATTTATATGCGCCACCGTTCAGTTTGGGGAGTCGATCAGCCCTGGCGCTGGGAGTCGATTGGATCTGGATCTGAGCCGGCTTTGTCAAAAGCCCCGTGGATTGAGGATCTTCGGAGAGCCCCGTTTCGTTGTTTCCACAACGGGGCTAGATACAAAAAATCCCCAACCCGGTTTTCGAGTTGGGGATTTCTTTGTTTTTCAGTCTGGCGCGTTTAGTAAAACTTTCCACCGCATTTGCATTTTTTCTTTGCCTCTCGAATTAAGGTGAGTTCTTCACACTTTTCGCATCGGCGGCACTCGCAGTAATCCACGAGTTCAGCACACTCTTCACACTTTTCTCGTAGGTCGAGGGTCGTCATTTAGTTCCCCTAACAAGTTGAAAACGGTCGCCTTCCTCTGTAATCATGCCCAGAGTGCTGCCGTTGTCCCATGCGACGTGAACCGTGCCTAAGTCATCAACACTCATTACAACGCCCTCATCACCATACACCAACTTGGTGTATGGATCTGATGAACGCAAGAACCTAACGCGCTTGCCTATATATTCAGTTTTGTCTGTCATTTAGTAGAGACCAAACGCCGTGCTGTCTGCGAGAACGCCGAACAATGCTCCTGCATCGTTGCCTTCTGTGTCTTGCGATGGATAAAGAATTGTGCCACTTGAGAGAACGAGAACCATAGGGATTTCGTTTTTGCTCCAGCCCTCTTTGTCCATTTCTTCTTTACTCATTGGTCGGATATCAACGATTGTTGCTCCAATGATTGAGTCATCTACTGTTGTTGCTGTTTGTGTTTCCATTACTTAATCTCCTTCTGTTGGGTGAACCTATTAAAAATTGCTTTCTTGTTGCATTTCGCGCACTTGAATTGTCCTGCAACTTGAGTGCATTTCCATTCGTGTTGTGTAACTGTTTGACAAACCGTTTTCATTACTTCTCCTTGTTGTGTTTGTTTTATTAGATTAGAGTTAAATCTTCAAGTTGAACAAGATACATTCCATCATTACCTTTTTTATTTAGGTCATCATTGAAATAACAATATGGATATATCGCGAGTGCTACCACCGTGCCATTTCGGTCTTGATATTTGACCCTTGAACCTTCTTTAATTTCGCTCATAATTATTTTTCCTTTGTTGTCTGTTGTCGCCGAACGGTTGTTCGGTTAGTCCCCTATGCTCATTGAAGAGCCACGCCCGAGGTGTAAGGGGGGTTGCTTACGCGAGGTGATTAACCCTCGCACTCGCAATCTTCGTGAAGTTCTTCGCAGTAATTGCAATTCGTCGCTGTGTTTATTTCCTCTACATTTATTTCAACCGAGAACCACGCCAAAACTGTTCTAAGAACTTTGTCGTAGTCGCCAGATGTCGCTTCTGCGATAAAAGGTTTCACTTGGTCGCGCAGCCCGTTTCGCTTTAACGCAAGAGTGCAAGTGCCAATTATTGCGAACGCATTACCGTCTTGGTCTGATAAGTCAATGCTTATGTTTGGATATTTTGGTTTTATATTTACTAGCATTTTTACCTCTCTATTTTTAGTGTGTATATTTATATTTGTTATTACTATATATATTACGGCACGGGTGTTGTAAAGTGTGTCCTCTTTTCTAAACTTTTTTTCATTGTGTTGTGGTCGTCAAACCTACCCCCAACCTGTGGATAACTTGCCTATGCCTGTGGATAACTGTCGTGAGACAGATTGGCACTTTTGTCTCAGGCTCGTTGTAGTTTATATAAGCCACCGTTCAGGTTGGGGGAACTTGGTCGCGCCTGGCTGCGTCGAGAGCCGGTCGAGAGCCGGTCAAAATGTCGAGCCAGTTGAGAGCCCCGTGAATGTAAAACATCTTACGGGACTCATGTCTTCACAAATTCTTTACGGGGCTGTTGGCAGGTTTGCGTCGATTGGCGATACCCTTCAAATATGTCTTCACCACTCAGACCCCGCCGTCGATCTCATAATTTGCAGATCGCTGAAGTTGTTAATACATTGGCAGACTCCGACCCCGATCTATTTGACAATGAGAGTGCAGCACTTATGCCCGTTAAGGTATCGGCACGGCTAGATCGGATAGATACCGATAATCCAGCCTATGCACTATTGCGAGACGCTATTGCGCCCGTAATATGCGATAAGCACCTAGATAAGACTCTCGAGACGCATGAACTAACGACACTCAGACGCACGCTTATGTCGTGGGCACGCTTGCACGCTGACGACCAAGCACGCTACTGGCGTGAACTATTGACGGTATAAACATAAATAGCCCGCCTGCCGGAACGGCAGACGGGCTACTGAACGCCTAAGAGTTTGGATTACTCGTCGTGATCTGCGAGTTTAATCCGATGCAACTCCACCCAACCATCGGGGGTTCGCATTGAATTCAAATATCCGCCTTCAATAATCCCACGCACAAGACTGAATAACTCACGCGATAAGTCATCTCTAGTGATCTCCATCGCTTCGATCCAATCGTCTTCATAACGGTTGTGAGTCAGATCGTCAATCACCGATTCTACGATCTCCATACCGATCGCACCGACGCCATGATAATTCTCTGCCAATACTTCGCTTAATGAATCTTCTAATAGCATTTTTTACCTTTCGTTGTTGTTATCACGCCACGATTGTGGCGCTAGTGCCTAGTTGCCCTATGACGGGCTACCCCTAACGGGCTAGGCGACTCACCTAAGTGAGTGTCTTACATTGACATCGCTTCGCTATAACGAAGTGTGCCATCGCCACCCATTGCGATCTCGGTTGCCCGTGCCCACGCCTGATGAACTGACTCACTGCCGCCGTGAACTCCATGCGTCAGGTAGTTAATGACTCGAGTCTCAAACTCGCCTAACGCCTTAGCGCTATAGCGTGCGATCGGTTGCGTTGCGACCGTGCCGTGTGGGTAGTTCACCGTGTCAAATATCGTGAACTTTACACACATATAGCCGCCGGAATTGTCGTAGTGTGCGAACTGGATGAACGACCTGAACTCTTTGCGACCTGAGTCGTGCGAGATAGTCAAACTGACTTGCCCACCGACTAACTCGCCTTCGAATTCAATATTTTGAGACGGGCTGCGCCAAGTGTAAGTGATCTCACGATCGCCCACCTTGCGAGTTGCCTGCGCAAAATTTGCGTCTAGTGTGATTGTTGGTTGTGTCATTTATTTATCTCCCATGTCTAGTTGGTTTATATTGATTAACTTATTACTAACTATATTACGGTATGGGTGTATCAGAGTGTGCGCTACGACTATCGGGGGCATTAAAGATATATCGCATATCCGATATATCTGAGATCCATATATACGATCCGATATACGGTTTATATACGCCGCCGTTCAGATTGGCGCGACCGGTTGCCCAGGTTCGAGATCCGGTCGATTGCGCGCCAGAACTTGAAAGCCCCGTGAAAATTTGATTCTTTGTGACAGCCCCGTTGACACTTTACAAAACTGGACTGTTGATTTGCCGGGAAGACTCGACTTTTTGCCGGGAACGTTCGACTTTTTGCCGGGAACGTTCGACTTTTGTTTGGTGGCGGCGCATAAGCCCCGTGTCTTATCGTAAAGGCACGGGACTCCCAATAGCAGATAAGATCCGGTTGTGAAAGTTTCCTGCTCTATTTGTAATGTCGAGTTCGACACGGTAAACACTTCTTATTCCGTCAAAATAGTAAGTTGGGTGGAACACAAGGACGGGAAATATATTGGCTCACCCCGAAGCCCTTCAATGCCGCTTGGGTATGCCCACAGAATATGCACAGAATCGCGTAACGCCTTTGACGACGCACCAACATTGTTCTAGATAATTGTTAAGTTCTGGGTTCTTCCCCAGAATTAGATTTCTGCGCCGACGATCGCAAGTTCTGCTGTTGGGGTTTGCAGTTCGCACAACATACGGAGATCTAAAAGTAGATCAACCATCTCCGAGGACGCAACAAGTTCACGGCTCGAGATGGTTTTGATTGATTTGTCGATGAGTTCAATAACAGGGTTCATTAAGTTCCTCGTCTAGGTTAATAGTTTATCTTATTTTATTCGTAAAAAGGTTTTGCCGGCTTCTCTTTGGGGTTGTTGCGTGCCAACTTGCGTATTTGATACAACGCAAAAAGAATTGGGACACCAAAGAATGCCATCAAGAACACCTTGATAGTTAAAAAGATACCGACCGTGCGTTTATTCATGCTCACCAACGAGGTTTAACGCTTCGTCTATTTGCATGGATGTCTTGATGGAATGGTCGCCGTCATACATAACAGTCACATAGTTTGCACCTTGTGAAGGGTCTTTCGCTAGGTCGCAAATCTCTGCGTATGCCTGTGTGATTGCGTCTATGTGGTTGTCTGCTTCGTAGATCATTTCCCAACGGACTAGGTAAGGCTTGGTCATACGAATGCGTCTACTTGCCATGTGAACATTGGTTTGACACCGAGTTCGTCGTTGATGCAACGGGAAGTTACCTCAACATCGACCTTGTATTGCTCCAAGTATGCGAGTTCCTCTGCAAGTTCTGTTTTCGCAGCCTCTATCTGTGAACGGAGTTCATGGATTCGGGTTGAGGTTGTCTCGAATGTGCGCTTTTGTTTTCTTAGTTTCATTGTTTATTGTCTGCCTTTCTATTTAGTTGTTTATGTTTAATTACTTCTGTGCTTCTCTGTCTGCTTTTGCGTCACGGATTTCCCACAAACCCTTTTTGAGTTTACGGAAAGTTGGGGTCTCCTGTAAATACTTCAAGGTGGTTTGGTAGGAGAAGCCGCTTTGCTCGGTCAATTGCTCAGTTGTGTATTGCTCAAAATGGTGCTCATTCGCCCATTTCAAGAACCTGTTGAATTTTTGTTCTCGTGTCTCCACCCGGAGTTCTTCAGGTTTCGCACAAACTTCTTTACCGAGGTATTCGGTGACGAGGACAGGGATCACTTGTTCGTGGACACTGTAACCGTTTAAGAAAACTTCGGGTGCGCCTTTTGCGCCTTCACTCTGCCACTTCGACAGGACGCTCAGACCTCTATAGATTTCGCCGAGAAATGTGCTTTCTTCTTGGTGCTCTTTTCGCCACGACCAACCTTCACCATATTTCGCGTTTCGTTCCGCAAACAATGACTTGAATGTTTGGTCTATAAAACTCTCTGTTAGTTGTTTCATGTCTATCTCCCTGTTTAGTATATTTATGTTTTCTTCTTACCTATGTTACGAACTGGGTGTAACAAGGTGTGCTTTATTAAAATATCTCGCTTTCCTTACGGAGAGACTCTGGGACTTGCAGAACGCTTTGAACTTTTACCACCAGACTTTCCAGATCATAAAGTTTTTGGTGAAGTTCCAGTAATGTGCTTTTAAAAACAGCCGACTGGTTAATTTGTTCAGTTCGATGTAGTTCCGACAGAATTACATCATCGGTTCGCTGCACCGCCTTCAACACTCGAGCAAGGCTCAATACGTCCTGCTCAAAGATTTCTTCTAATGACTTTCTTTCTATTTTCACTATTTTTATTACTCCTTAAAGAGTTCTAGGTTTATCTAACATATCCATTATATATGCCTATGAGTATAAAAGCAACCACCGGGCAAACAAATGTTCGCCTCTCCTTGTTTAAGTTTATATAC
>Ga0255086_1000041_pt1 | contig 42136 bp, 45 predicted proteins | sample Colum_Cont_RepC__FD_188438 | JGI IMG/M metagenome (GOLD analysis project Ga0255086, IMG submission 188438) | Freshwater microbial communities from Columbia River, Oregon, United States - Colum_Cont_RepC_8d | ecosystem: Environmental > Aquatic > Freshwater > River | place: USA: Oregon | collected... | reverse complement strand
TCTATAACCACCGCCGACCGCACCAAGCTCTCGGCATGAAAACACCCGCAATGGCATTCGCCTTAGCGGCCTAACCTGTGCAGAAAGCGCTGGGTCATTACATGACTGCCTATGTATTCGTTTTTGAATTCGTGCTCCGCGTTCTGCCATGTATCCATAAACCTATCGAACTCGTTCAGGCGGTCACTTCGAAATCGCACGCCGATATCGTGTTCTTTGAAAAATCGTGCCGAGCTTCCGTTCGAAGGGAAATCGGCCAAAAACTTTCTGTAGAGCTGTTCATCATGGGTCGGCGCCTTGTCGCCGACATTTACATCTTGATAGATGAACGCAGCTAAGAGGCCAAGCGATGTGATGACTGACTCCCAGCCACCTTGCTTACCCCACCAAGCCACAGAAGCAAGTAGTGCAAGAAGATTAAGAAGACGAACTGCTAATTTCATGTGTGACTTCTTTAGGTGTGTGAGCGCACCACCATCACCCGCGGCTCAGTCAAATGCTCAATCGCCCAGCGCACCCCCTCGCGCCCTGCACCTGAATCCTTCACGCCGCCATAGGGCATGTTGTCGACTCTAAAACTCGGCACGTCGCCGATCACGACACCACCAACTTGCAGCACATCCCAGGCGCGTTTGGCCTTGTGCAGGTCGCGGGTGAAGATGCCGGCCTGCAGGCCGAAGACGCTGTCGTTGACTTGCGCAAGCGCAGCCTCGAAATCATCGAAGGCATCCATCACCGCCACAGGGCCGAAGGCTTCTTTGGCGACGAGGTCGCAGTCTTTCGGTACGTTTTCCAAGAGGGCCGGTGTGAGCATCGCGCCCTTGCGCTCGCCGCCGCAAAGTAGTGTGCCGCCGCGCTCGACGGCGGACTTGATCCAGCCTTCGAGTCGCACGGCTTCCTTCTCGGAGATCACCGGGCCGATGAAGGTTTTTTCATCGCGCGGGTCGCCGCAGACGAGGGCCTTGGTGGCGGCGACGAGTTGGTCGCGCAGGGTGGTGTAGAGCGAGCGATGCACGAGGATGCGCTGCACGCTGATGCAGCTCTGGCCGGACTGGTAGAACGCGCCGAAGACGATGCGGGCGACGGCGTCTTCCACGTCGCTGCCTTCATCGACCACGCAGGCGGCGTTGCCACCGAGTTCGAGGATGACGGCCTTCTTACCGGCGCGGTTCTTCATGTCCCAGCCCACGGGTGGCGAGCCGGTGAAGCTCAGCAACTTCAATCGCTCGTCGGTGACCAGCGCGCCGGCATCGGCGGAGTTCATGGGCAAGATCGAGAAGGCGCCCTTGGGCAGCTTGGTCTCCGAGAGCACCTCGCCGATCACCAGCGCGCCGATGGGCGTGGCGCTCGCGGGCTTCAGCACGAAGGGGCAGCCCGCGACGATGGCAGGCGCGATCTTGTGGGCGGCGAGGTTGAGCGGAAAGTTGAAGGGGCTGATGAAGCCCACCGGCCCCACCGGCACGCGCTTGACCATCGACCAATAGTTTTTGGCACGGGCGCTGATGTCGAGCGGTAGCAACTCGCCGCCCTGGCGCGTGGCTTCGCCCATCGCAATCTTGAACGTGTCGATGAGGCGCGTCACTTCGCCGCGCGAGTCCTTGATGGGCTTGCCGGCTTCGATGCACAGCGCCACCGCCAGCTCTTCCTGCCGCTCGGTGAAGCGCTTGACGCAGTGCTCCAGCACCTCGGCTTTTTCATAGCCCGCGAATGCGGCCATGGCAGGTGCCGCCTGCACCGCCCAAGCGATGGCTTCATCGAGCACAGCCGCGTTGGCCAGCGCGACTTCAGTGGCTTTTGCGCCGCTGTATTTGTCGGTGACGGCCAGCACTGCGCTGCCTTCGACGGCGGTGTTGGCGAGGTAGTAGGGGTAGCGGGTGCGCAGCATGGTTGTCCTCACGGTTCGACTGGCAGGCACAATAGCGATTGCAATCGTCCCTGACCATGAAACTGCTCGACCGCTATCTGATCCGTGATGCCGCTGGCGCCTGGGCGGCTGTGGCCATCGTGTTGCTGGCGATCATGCTGTCGACACGCTTCGCGTTTTTTCTGGCGCTCTCGGCCAAGGGCGACTTGCCACCGGCGCTGCTGTTCAAGGTGGTGGCGCTCTCCAGCCTGCGCTACCTGGTGCTGCTGGTGCCGGTGTCGCTGCTGCTGGGCGTGATGCTCTCGCTCGGCCGCCTCTACAAGGACAACGAGATCGCCGCCCTCACCGGCTGCGGCGTGGGCGCGCGGCAGTTCTACCGCCCCTACGTGGTGTTTGGGGTGGCCCTCGCAGCATTCACCGCCGCCCTCGCGTTTCACATCAGCCCTTGGGCGGCTCAGCAGGCGGACTATCTGCTCAAGGATGCCAAGCGCCTGGTGCAATACACGCCGTTCGAGGCCGGGCGCTTCAAGGCCGTGGCGGATGGCCGCGCGGTGTTCTACACCAGCAGCCTGTCGGATGACGGCACGACGCTGGGGCAGGTGCTGGCCTTCATCGAAGAGAAAGGCGGCACGACGCTGGTGACGGCGCAATCCGGCGCGCAGCGCATTGACCCGGACACCGGCGAGCGCCAGGTCACCCTGCACGAGGGCCAGCGCGCACGGGCCACCGCCGGTGAACGGGCCAGCGAGCTGACGGACTTCGGCAGCTTCAGCACCCGCATCACGCCGCCACCGTTCGAGTTCAGCAGCGGCAGCCGGGCCATCCGCAGCACGGATTCACTGATCGCCTCCAGCGACCCGAAAGACCGGGCCGAATTGCATTGGCGCATCGCTGCACCCGTATCGGCGCTGGTGCTGCTCTTGCTGGCGGTGCCGCTGGGCTACATCGCGCCGCGACAGGGCCGCTACAGCAAGCTGGTGTGGGGCATCCTGGCTTATCTCGCCTACTCCAACCTCTTGAGCCTGGGGCAGACCTGGCTGGCCAAGGGCAGCGTGCCGCCGGCCGTGGGACTGTGGTGGGTGCATGCGCTGTTTCTGCTGCTGGCGGGCGTGCTGATCTGGCGACGCGAGCGGGTGTAGCGGCCACCAAAAAGGACGCCATTGGCGTCCTTTTCTGATGCGCGATTCAATCGACTACTGGTGGTAACTCACCACTTTTTCCACCTCGTTCTTGCTGCCCATGATCACCGGCACGCGCTGGTGCAGCTTGTGCGGCTTGATCTCCATGATGCGTTCGCGGCCAGTCGAGGCGGCGCCGCCGGCCTGCTCGATGATGAAGCTCATCGGGTTGGCCTCATACATCAGGCGCAGCTTGCCGCCCTGCGCCATCGTCTTGGCATCGAGCGGATACATGAACACGCCGCCGCGCGTGACGATGCGATGCACGTCGGCCACCATGCTGGCCACCCAGCGCATGTTGAAGTCCTTGCCGCGCGGGCCTTCTTTGCCCTGCACGCACTCGGCAACGTAGCGCTGCACCGGGGCCTCCCAGTGGCGTGCGTTGCTGGTGTTGATCGCAAACTCCTTGGTATCGACCGGGATCTGGATACCCCGCTGGGTGAGCACAAAGCTGCCCTGCTCGCGGTCGAGCGTGAAGGCGTGCACGCCGCTGCCGACGGTGAGAATCAGCATGGTCGAAGGGCCATACACCGCATAACCAGCCGCCACCTGCGTGGTGCCGGCTTGCAAGAAGGCGTTCTCGTCGCTGCCGTTCACGCCTTCGGGGCAGCGCAGTACGCTGAAGATAGTACCGACGCTGACGTTGACATCGATGTTGCTGGAGCCATCGAGCGGATCGAACAGCAGCAGGTAGCCGCCCTTGGGGTAGCCATCCGGGATCGGCGAGGGGTGATCCATTTCCTCTGATGCCAGGCCCGCCAGATGCCCGCCCCAGGCATTGGCTTCAAGCAGGATCTCGTTACTCAGCACATCGAGCTTCTTCTGTGCTTCGTCCTGCACATTGCTGGTGCCGGCATCGCCCAGCACGCCGCCCAAAGCGCCCTTGCCCACAGCGATGGAAATGCGCTTGCAGGCGCGCGCCACCACTTCAAGCAGCAGGCGCAGGTCCGGCTCGATGCGGCCGTTGGCGCGCTGCTCTTCGATGAGAAACTGGGTGAGGGTGATGGATTTCATGGGGTCAATAGGTTGGCGTGACCGCGCTAGTTTAGCGGTGCACAGGCGCTGCGCGCCCAATAAAAAGCCCATCCGGCTGGATGGGCTTTTACGACCGTAGGCTCAAGACCTTACTTGGGGTCTGGTGTCACGGCTTCTTTCATCGCCTCGGCACTGCTTTCCACTGCTTTCTGCACATCTTCGGCAGCGTCCTTCAGCTTCTCGTTCGGGCGGGTATCGAGGCTGTCTTTCACGGCGTCTTCAACTTTTTCCAGCGGGGTTTCGGGCTTCTTCTCGCAGGCGGCAAGGCCCAGGCCCAGCGTCAGCACGGCGTATAGGGCAGCGTTGTGTCGTTTCATGATTCACTCCTGATTTGAAGGGGGTCACCACCGCGCACAAGCGCAGGAGACCGCCAGACAGTGACACATCTGCGCTGAACCCATGCTGAGGATCAGCCCTGCTTTTTCAGCAGATCGCGAATTTCGGTCAGCAGCGCTTCCTGTGCGCTGGGGGCAGGCGGTGCTGCCGCCTCTTTCTTTTTCAGCGTGTTCATCACTTTCACCAACATGAAAATCGCCCAGGCGACGATGATGAAGTTGATGAAGGTCTGGATGAACTTGCCATAGCCGAACAGTACGGCCGGCACCTTGCCATCGGCACTCGCCTCGCGCAGCACCAGTGCGGCCTTGGAGAAATCGACCCCGCCCGTGAGGATGCCCACCACCGGCATGATCAGATCACCCACCAGCGAGGTCACGATGGCACCAAAGGCGCTGCCGATGACGACACCGACCGCGAGGTCAACCACATTGCCCTTCATGGCGAAGGTCTTGAACTCTTGCAGCATGCCCATGGCTTAGCTCCTGTGATGAATGCGGATTGTAGTCAGCAGTGCGCCAGGCCCGCCGCTAGATCCGGGTAGCGCGGCTGCCAGCCAAGCGCTTGCAAGGCTGTGGTGCGCAGGCGCTTGGATTCCTCCATGAACGACAGCAGCGCGGGCGAGAGTTGTACGCGGGCTTCGGCCATCGTCACCTGCGGTGGTGGTGGCAGGCCTAGGCGCGCGGCACAGCGCAGAAAGTAATCCGCCATCGTCGTCGGCGCGCCATCGCTGACGTGGTAGGCCGCGCCCGCGCCGCCTTTTGACAGGGCCAGCACAGCGGCATCGGCGAGGTCGTCGGCGTGGATGCGATTGGTCCATGGGGATTCATCCGCATTCACGATCGGCAGGGCTTTTTGCAGGCGCTCGATGGGCATGCGCCCCGGCCCGTAGATGCCGGGCACGCGCAGGGTGATGGTCTTCGTACCTGTGCGGGCAGCCCATGCTCGCAGGTGCAGCTCGGCGGCGAGCCTGCGCTGGCCGCGTGCACTCTGCGGCTTGAGCGGCTCGGCCTCGTCGATCCAGCGGCCCTGGCAATCGCCGTAGACGCCGCTGGTGGAGACATACAAAAAGCCCTGCGATGGTGGTGTCAGCGTGTGCAGCGCAGTGGCGAGGCGTGGATCATCCGTCCCCTGTGTCGGCGGAGGCGCGCACCAGTAGATGGCATCGGCAGCAGGCCACTGCAAGTCGGCTTGATCGAGGTCGCATTGCAATGCTGCGATGCCCGCTGCTCGCAGCCCCTCGGTGCTGGCCGTGCTTTGCACGATGCCGGTCACGGCGATGCCCTGCGCAAGCAACCGAGCGGCAATGCGCTGACCGATGTCGCCGCAACCGACGATCAGCGCTTGCATCAGTGCGGCTGTGCTGCCAGCTCCAGCCCACGCTTGTAGTGGGCCTGCGCTTCCAGCGGCGCTTGCGTCAGCTCGCAGAGGCGCGCAAGTTCCAGGTACGCGCTCGGGGTCGGACTCGTGGCAGTCACGGCTTCGAGATAGCTCTTGGCCTTGCCCCAGAGCCGGTTCTTGATGCAGACCTGTCCGGCGGTTTCCAGCAGTGCAACTTTTTCTCCGTGCTCCTGCAACCAGCGTTCGAGGGTCGCCAGCTGCACCACGGGATCTTCGCAATGCAGGGGGCCGTAGAGGCGCACCAGCACGTCATCCCAGCGCTTGGCGAGCTGTTGCTCGATGAAGCCGCGCGCTTCGGAATCCGCATTCAGACGCGCCAGGCCGGTGGCGTATTCACGGGCCACTTCAGCCACGCTGCGCGTATCAGCGGGGGTGGACTCCCACACCGCTTTCAGCTCGGACAATCGTGCGGCGCCGATGGCGATGCGCAGCAACTCGATGGCCGCCTGGCTGGACAACTCACGCCAGCGCGCCGGCGTGAGTGCCTTGCGGGATGTCGGCTCAGCCAGCAGCGCGCGCAGGCCCGCCCACTCGCCCAGCTCGCTGTGGCTCTCGGCCAAGAGCTCCATCGCATAGGCGTGACTGCTGTCTTTGTGCCTCAGGCTCTGGGCGGTGTCGCGCATCAGCGCAAACTCGCCGCGCTCGCGTTGCAGCTCGGCCTGGGTCAGCAACAGGGCGAAGTCCAGCTTCGGGGCGATCTCGCGTACGCGGGCGAGGTAGGCATCGCGACGCTCCGGCGCGCCGACGCGCTGGGCGGCGCGCGCAGCAGCAAGGTAGTTGAGATGCTGGGCGTGGTGGTCGCTGGCGCGGCGGATCAGCTCCACCTCGGCGCGCTTCCATTGGCCCTCGAACAAGCGCAGCAGGCCGCGCTCGAACGACAGCTGCGCGGCGTCGGCCTTGCGACGTTCATGGTGACTCTTCCAGCGGCCCGGCAGCGATACCCCGGCGCGGATGAGCTTGAAACCATAGAAGGTGGCCAGCACCGCGAATACCACGGCGGCGATAAAGCCGAGCAGCGAGGTCTCCAGCACCCACTCGCCATAGCTGACCAGCACATAGCCGGTTTCCGCGCGCAGCTGGAAGGCCGCGAAGACACCAACGCCGAGTGCGATCGCCAGCAGTGCAAAAAAGGCAGGCATCAGCGGCTCACGGCACGCAGCCGCTCCAGCGCCTTTTGCGGCAGCGGCAGGGCAGGGTTGAGTTCGAGCGCGCGAAGTCTCTGCAACTCGGTCTTCGCAGCCAGCACGCGGGCATCGTTCTCAACGTAATACTGGCCCAGCCAGTGCAGCGCGCTGTCGATCAGATCGCGGTAGCCGGTGGCCTCACCGCGCAGCAGGGCCAGCCGCGCGCCCTCAAGCTTGAGCGAGAGCAGGGTGTGGATCAGCGCCTCCTGCTCCGGCGGCAGCAGGCGATCGACCGGCCGCGTTTCACGCTGGATGCGGAAAACGGCAGCGAGCGCCGCCTTGGTGCCAGCCCACAGCCTAGCCGGCCATTCCGCATCGACAGGCAAGGGGGGGGCGTCATGCACCGTCACGGGCACGGGGTCGAAACGATTGGGCACACGCGAGCGCAGGGGCAGACTGGCTGCGCGGTCCAGCAGTCCGCCGAGTGTCAGCAGGGCACCCGTCAGGTCAGGTTTTGATGCTGCCAGTAGCGCAAGGCGCTCAGCGGTGAGGGCTTCGCGCACCGTGAGCAGACGGGCATCGGTCTGCGCAGACAGTCGAGCATCGGCGAGCTCCAGCGCAGTCACCGCGCCAGCGGCATCCTTGGCGAGCGCAACGCGGTCGTGTGCCAGCAGTAAAAGCTCTTCAACCGCTGCGAGCTGGAAACGTGCGCGCCCACCTTTCAGGGTCGCGTCAAGAGTGGCAATGGCTTTCAGCGCGCCCTCCTGCTCTGCTTGCAATTGCTGAAGGCTGCTGTTGGCTCGCAGATTCAATGCTTCGATATCATCCAGTCGTCGCAGCAGCTGGCTGCTTTCGCCCTCCTGCGCACGGAGCTGCTGCGTCATACGCTGCAAAAGGGCGTCTTCGGCCTCGAGGGTTTGGGTGGTCGTTTCCAGTCGCTGCCAAATCCGCCAACCGCCGTAGGCCAGACCTGCCAGTAGCGCCAGCAGGACCAACAGGACAAAAACGCGCAGGCCGCCGGAGGCGCGGTTGGGAGAGACTGAGGCGTCGTTGTTCATGGTGACCCATTCTGCGGCGCATGCCGCCATTGTTCCAGCCGCACGACGGTGGCGGCATCCGAAACCACGTCTGGCACCAGCAAATCGCCCGTAAATCCGGCTTGCCGGGCCTGCATGGCTACCCGATGCGAGGGCAGCAGCAGGGGCATGGCCAATAGCTGTAGCCGATGTGTGGCGGGCACGCCGTGCAGCAGCGCGCTCAGGCCTTCTCCGCTGCTCAGCAACAGCACATCGGCCGACTCGATGGCACTGGCGAATACGCTGGCGGGATGCGCGATGCGCTCACGTCGGTAGCAATGCGCCAGCCCCACCACCGCGCCTCGCGTGCGCAGGGTGTCGGCCAGCAGACTGCGTGGATTCTCGCCGGTGACAATTAGCAGGCGGCGGTTTTGCACTGCGCTCAGCTCCGGCCACAGCAGCAGGTCTTCGCTGCCGCCACCCTCCGGGGCAATGGCGTAGTGTCCCTGTGCGGCCAGCGCCCGCACCGTGCCCTGGCCGAGTGCCAGCAGCTGCACCGGCCAGTTCTGGGCATAGATTTGCGCCGCGCCGTGAACAGCATTGGCGCTGGTGAAAATCCAGCCATCGGCATCTGCAAACTGCTGCAAGACCTGATGTGCAGCCTCGGCATTGTGGGGCGGCGCAATCGCTAGCAGAGGCAATGCCTGCACACTGGCCCCGGCATCTTCAAGACGAAGCACCAAGCTTGCCGCTTGATGCGCAGGCCGCGTGACCAGCACTCGCAAGCCCGCCAGCGGCCGCATGGTCAGTGGCCGAGTGCGCTGAGGATGTCGCGCGCGCCAGCTGCCAGCAGTCGCTCTGCCAGCAACTCGCCTAGCGCGGCGGCTTGCTCCGCCGGGCCACGGGTTTCATCGCGCAGCAGGGTCACGCCATCGGGCGTGCCCACCAGGCCAACCAGTCGCAACTGGCCATCAGCCAGCCGCGTGGCATGGCCGGCGATAGGGGCCTGGCAGGCCCCGCCCAGCCGGGCATTGAAGCTGCGCTCGGCAGCGAGGCGCAGCGTCGAGGCGGCATCGTGCAGTGGCGCAAGCAGCCCTTGCGTGCGCAGATCATCGGCACGGCACTCAATGCCGACAATGCCCTGGCCAATGGCCGGTACGAAGGTTTCAGGGTCGAGCCGCTCGCGGATTCGGGATACAAGACCCAGGCGCATCAGGCCGGCGCAGGCAAGCAGGATGGCATCGTGGCGACCTTCATCGAGTTTGCGCAGGCGGGTGCCGACATTGCCGCGTAACACTTCGATTTGCAGATCCGGCCGTAGACGTCTGGCCTGCACCTGGCGACGCAAGCTGGCCGTGCCCAGCCGCGCGCCCTGAGGCAGCGTAGCCAGTGAGGCATGGTGATTGCTGACGAAAGCGTCGCGCGGGTCTTCGCCTTCAAGATAGGCCGAGAGCATCAGGCCATCCGGCTGCTGCGCTGGCACGTCTTTCATCGAATGCACGGCGATGTCGGCGCGCCCATCGAGCAGGGCGGCTTCGAGCTCTTTCACGAACAGCCCCTTGCCGCCGGACTGCGACAGCGGCCCGGAGAGCAGTTGGTCGCCAGTGGTGGTCATCGGCACCAAGGTGACGGTGAGGCCGACATGCGCAGCTTCGAGCCGCGACTTGACGTGCTCGGCCTGCCAGAGGGCGAGCGGGGATTCGCGGGTGGCGATGCGGAGGGTCTGCATCGCCGCAGTGTACGGCAGCAGCGCTAAGGCTGATCGCCGGTGAGAAATCGTCGCACTTCAGCCAGACGCCGCCGGGAAACCGGTAGCGCGGCACTGGAGTGCCGCATCTTCAGTGTATGGGCTGAGTCCTCCTCGTCGGCCTCGCTGCGGTGGCGCTCCAGGCTCGCAATGAAGCGGGTGGCCACCAGCGCCTTGCGATGCACACGCAGAAACTGCGCACCAAGATCTTCTTCCAGAGTCTTCAGCGACTCCTCGATCAGCACCTCGCCATGCAGGTGGCAGACGGTGGTGTATTTGTGATCGGCCAGAAAATAGAGGATGTCTTCTACCGGCACCCGCACCAGTCCCTCGCGGGTGGTGGCCAGAATGAACTCGCGGGTGGGTTTTGCGCTGGGGTCGCGCGCAGGCTGTGCCGGCTTTTGCGCACGGCTGAGCTTGCGGGCCTTGAGCAGGGCGTCGCGCAGTTTTTCCTTGCGGATGGGCTTGAGCAGATAGGCATCAGCCTGAGCGTCGAAAGCACTCAATGCGTGTTCGGCATAGGCGGTGGTGAAGATCACTGCGGGTGGCATGTCCAGCTGCGCCAGCTGGCGAGCAACGGTGATGCCATCAATGCCGCCCATGCGTACATCGAGCAATACCAGATCGGGCTCTTCGTCTTCGATCAGGTCAAGCGCCGCTTCTCCATCAGCGACCTCGGCAATGACCTCATAGCCTGGAAATTCCTCCATCAGGCGGCGCAGTCTTTCCCGCGCAAGGGGCTCGTCTTCCACGATCACGACACGCATTCAGTCATCCCCTTCGTTATCTGCGACGCTTTTGGCCACTGCATCCGCCGTGGTGTACGGCACCTTGATACTGGCGCGATACACCGGACCATTGTCGGTTCGTGCCGAGCCTTGAATGAGCGAGGCGCCATTACCGTACAGGAGCTTAAGCCGCTGGGCGATATTCTCCAATGCTACGCCGGTGGATTCTCGCTTGGCAGCGTCTTCGGGTGGAATGGGGTTTTCGACATCAATCACCAACTTCTGATGCTGTCGCGCGACAGCCACAGTGATGCCTCCGCGTCCACGCAGGCGTGAAACACCGTGATGCACCGCGTTTTCAACTAGCGGCTGCAAGATCAATAACGGGACGCGTGCATCCAGCGCATTTTGGTCGAGTTCCCAGTTGACCCAGAGCTTGTCGCCCAGACGCACCTGCTCGATGCGCATATAGGTCTTCACGAACTCAACTTCCTCAGCCACCGTCACCAGCGTATTGCGCTTGTCGAGGCTGGCGCGGAAGAGTTCGCTCAAATCCAGCACCATCTCCTCTGCCTGTGCGGGCTTGGTCGCGATGAGTGCAGCAATGCTGTTGAGTGCGTTGAACAGAAAATGCGGGCGGATACGCGCTTGTAGGGCGAGATAGCGGGTTTCGGAATCAGCCCGCACCTGCGCCTGCAACTGCGCGCGGCCCCAGAAATAGCGCAGCAGCAGCAGCGAGAGAATAGCGCTGATGGCGACATTGCGAAGTACAAACACGTGCTGGGGCTCACCCACTGGCGATCCGAAGGGCACCAACCGCGACAACCACCAGGCGCCCTCTGCCACCAGCGTGGTCACCAGTACCAACAGCCCCCAGCAGACGAAAAAAACCAGCCCGACGCTGGCGCGTGTCATCACCCGACGCGCAGTGCACAGCACGATGGCGCTGCAGATGCCGATCCATTGCAGGTAGAGCGAAAACAGCAGCAGCGTGCCCATGGCCTCGGCACCGCGTTCGCCGGTAAACACCGTGAGCACCAGCGCCATCATCTCCATCACGAACACCAGCTGCCACACGGCCTCGCCCGCGCAGAAATTGGGGATCAGGGCCTGTGGATCCTGGGCCAAGGGGCTGTTCTGTCTGGCGGTGCGCTTCATGCGTCCTTGTGGTTCCTATAATGCCGCGCCTCCCTCATTCTGCACTGCTCAGCACGCCCATGTCCGAGACCCCCGTCAACAAGAACCAGATGTGGAGTGGCCGCTTCTCGGAATCGACCTCCGAGCTGGTAGCACGCTTCTCGGAGTCCGTGTCATTCGACCAGCGGCTCTGGCGCGCTGACATCGCTGGCTCTCAGGCGCATGCACGCATGCTTGGCAAGATCGGCGTGCTGACCGCCACCGATGTCGCCAGCATCGTGCAGGGGCTGGATGCGATTGCGGGGGAGATCGAAGCCGGACGCTTCGTCTGGCAGGCCGCGCTCGAAGACGTGCACATGAACATCGAGGCTGCGCTCACCGCCCGCATTGGTGAGGCCGGCAAGCGCCTGCACACGGGCCGCTCGCGCAACGATCAGGTGGCGACTGATGTGCGGCTGTTCACGCGCGGCGCCATCGACGAATTGCTCGCGCTCATCACCCGCGTGGCCGATGCGCTGCTCGATCTGGCTGAGCAAGAGGCCGATTCGATCCTGCCCGGCTTCACCCATTTGCAGGTCGCCCAGCCCGTCACCTTCGGCCATCACCTGCTGGCCTGGCGCGAGCAGATGCTGCGCGATGCCGCTCGCCTCGCCGACGCACGCAAGCGCTGCAATGTGCTGCCACTCGGCAGCGCCGCACTGGCCGGCACGGTGTATCCGCTGGATCGCCATTACGTCGCAGAGCTGCTGGGCTTTGATGCGGTCAGCGAAAACTCGCTGGATGCAGTGAGTGACCGCGACTTCGCCATCGAGACCGTGTTTGCTTGCAGCCTGTTGATGGTGCATCTCTCGCGCTGGAGCGAGGAGCTGATCTTGTGGAGCACGCCGATGTTCGGCTTCGTGTCGCTGCCAGATCGATTCTGCACCGGCAGCTCGATCATGCCGCAGAAGAAAAACCCGGACGTGCCGGAGCTGGTGCGCGGCAAGACGGGGCGGGTGGTGGGCGATCTCAATGCGCTCTTGATGCTGATGAAGGCCCAGCCGCTCGCCTACAACCGCGATAATCAGGAAGACAAGCAGCCGCTGTTCGATGCGCTCGACACCGCACGCGATTGTCTGGCGGTGTATGCCGAAATGATTCCGCACATCGTGGTGCGTCGTGAGCGCTGCCGCGCGGCAGCGGCGCAGGGTTTTTCCACCGCCACCGATCTTGCGGACTATCTGGTGAAGAAGGGTCTGCCCTTCCGCGATGCGCACCATGTAGTTGGCAATGCCGTGGGTCTGGCCGCGCAGAAAGGCTGCGATCTGTCAGAACTCTCGCTCACCGAATTGCAGCACTTCAGCGCACTGGTGGGTGAAGACGTGTTCGCGCACATCACGCCGGAAGCCAGCGTGGCGGCCCGCACCACCTACGGCGGCACTGCCCCCTCGGCAGTGCGTGCCGCCATTGCCCGCGCACGAGCAGCGAGAACTGCATGATCCGCCCCGTTGCTGTCACCCTGCTGCTGACGGCGCTATGGGCGCTGGGCAGTGTTTGGTACTACGACTGCAAGATCAAGCGTGTTTGCGGGCCTAGCACGATCACTGCGGCACTGCCGATTGCCACCGCAGTGCCTGCCAGCATCCGCGCACTGCCGCTCACCACCACGCTCAGTCCTCAGCCGCAGGTCGTAACCCCGGTTCTGACGGTGCACTTCGGGCGCAAGTCCACCGACATGCTGCTGCCAGCTGATGCCGATGAGGTCTTGCAGGCTTTGCTGACAGCCTCTGCTGCTGGCCGCAAGGTGGTGGTCACTGGCCATAGTGATGCGCGCGGCGCGCCGGAGCTGAAATCCATGCTGTCAGCACAACGGGCGGAGATCCTGCGCGACTGGTTGTTATCGCGCGGCTTGCCTGCTGCCGCGATCAGCACGGTGGAGTCGCGCGAAGATCGCGAACCGATTGCCGACAACAAAACTGCCGCTGGACGGGCCTCAAATCGCCGCGCCATCGCCACCCTCGCCCCACAGGAATAGTCATGTTCAAGCAAAGCCCCGATCTTGGCCCCGGTGTGGGAACGGTGACGGAACACACGCTGGAAATCCTAGTGCTGCTATTGGGCGCGTTTTTGCTGGGCGCGCTACTGATCTGGCTCAAGTCACGCGGTACCGCGCGGCAATTGCGACAGAGCGCGATTGAGTTGCAACGCACCAAGGAACGGCTGGTGGCTGCGGAGCGTCGGCCGATGTCCACCGCGCGCCTGCGTGAATCCACCAGCACCGAACACGAACGCACGCTCAAGCAGCTGCGCGATAGCCGCGAGGCCGAAGCCCGTGCACGCGAGCGGATTCTTGAACTCGAAGGGCGGCTGATGCTGATCGAATCAGAGGCTGCCAAGCCCACCACAGCGCCCATCGACGCACTCGAAGCGGTGCTGCCCTTCATCACCCGCCCCGCCAAGTGAAGCACGCACCGCAGACCATTTTCATCACCGGCGCCAGTGCCGGCTTTGGTGCAGCGATGGCGCGCCGCTTTGCAGCGAGCCTCCCAGGCTGCCGGCTGGTGCTTGCGGGCCGTCGCATCGAGCGCGTGCAGGCGCTGGCGGCCGAGCTGGGCGGCAATGCCTGGCCGCTGGCGCTGGATGTGCGCGACCGCGCTGCCGTCATTGCTGCCATCGACACGCTGCCTGCGGCATACGCAGACGTCGATCTGCTCATCAACAACGCAGGCCTGGCGCTGGGCCTCGAACCTGCGCAACGCGCCAGCCTCGATGACTGGCAGCAGATGATCGACACCAACGTCACGGGCCTGGTCACCGTCACCCACGCGCTGCTGCCGGGCATGGTGGCGCGGCAGCGCGGGCATGTGGTGAACATCGGCTCCACCGCCGGTGAGTGGCCGTACCCCGGCGGCAATGTCTATGGCGCGACCAAGGCTTTCGTGCAGCAGTTTTCGCTCAACCTGCGCGCCGATCTGCTCGGCACGCCGGTGCGGGTGAGCAACATCGAGCCGGGGCTGTGCGGCGGCACGGAGTTCTCGAACGTGCGTTTTCATGGCGACGATGCCAAGGCGGCGAAGGTCTACGAGAACACCGTCCCCTTGACCGCCGAGGACATCGCCGAGACCGTCTACTGGGTCAGCACCCTGCCCGCGCACGTCAACATCAACACCCTGCAACTGATGCCGGTGTGCCAGGCCAATGGCGCGCTGGCTGTGCATCGCGCGCCATGACGCCGCGCAGCAAAACACTGTTGCTGGTGGCCTTGCTGCTGGGCCTGGGGCGGCTGTTGCTGTATCCACCGTTCCAGCCTGCACAGGCAGCGCGTAGCACGGCACTCACCGCCGCGCGGGAGTTCCCATCCGCGCTGGGCACCGTCACCGTCACACCGGTGGCGCAGGGCCTTGAAAACCCCTGGTCGCTGGCCTTTCTGCCCGATGGCCGGATGCTGGTCACCGAGCGTCCGGGCCGGATGCGCGTAGTGTCCGCCGATGGCCAGCTGGGCGACGCGCTCAGCGGCCTGCCGGCCGTGCATGCCGAGGGCCAGGGCGGGCTGCTCGATGTGGTGCTGGCACCGGACTACGCGACCAGCAGCGAGATCCTCTTTTGCTACGCCGAGCCGCGCGGCAATCGCAATGGCACCGCCGTCGCCCGCGCCAGATTGGTGCTCAAGGGTGACGGCGGCGCGCTGGAAAACGTGCAGGTGATTTTTCGCCAGCAGCCGGGCATCGACAGCAATCACCACTTTGGCTGCCGACTGGTGTTCGCCCATGACGGCAGCCTGTTCGTCACGCTGGGCGACCGTGGCAGCGAGCGCGAACAGGCACAGCGGCCTGAAAACCACCTCGGCAAGGTGGTGCGCATCCGCCGCGACGGCAGCGTGCCGCCAGACAATCCCTTTCTGCGCACCGCCGGTGCCGCGCCGGCGTTGTGGAGCATCGGCCATCGCAACATTCAGGGTGCAGCGCTGCACCCGCTCACCGGCCAGTTGTGGACGACCGAGCATGGGCCGAAAGGCGGCGACGAGCTGAATGCCCCCAAGCCCGGCCGCAACTATGGCTGGCCGGTGATCACGCATGGCGTCAACTATTCCGGCACGGCGGTTGGTGAGGGCATCAGCGAAAAGCAGGGGCTGGAGCCACCACGGCTGCACTGGACGCCCTCCATCGCGCCCAGCGGGCTGGCCTTCTACCACCATGATCGCTTTCCGGCTTGGCGCGGCAATCTGTTTGCGGGCTCGCTCAAGTTCGGGCTGCTGGCGCGCCTGACGCTCGACGGCGAGAACATCACTGGAGAAGAGCGTCTGCTGGAAGGCCTCAACCAGCGCATCCGCGATGTGCGGCAAGGGCCGGATGGCGCGCTGTATCTGCTCACCGACGAGGCCGATGGCGCCGTGCTCAAAGTCACGCTCGCCACGAAATAGCCCGGCACGGTTTCAAAAATCCGCATTGTCGTTAGCCTCTTCGGCCATGAAAAAAATCACCATGCGCGACGGCGCAAAGCTCAATGTGCACATGCTCGGTCGCGGGCCTACGGTGGTGCTGTTGCATGGCTTCGCGATGCAGGCGTTTCTCTGGCTGCCGTTTGTGGCGCCACTCGCGCACAAGTTTCGTTTTGTGCTGCCGGATCTGCGCGGCTTTGGCGGCTCGCACCGGCTGGCGCTGACCACGCCCTGCCTGCTCGACCAGCACGCCAGCGATCTCGCTGACCTGCTGGGTTATCTCGGCGAATCGCAGGTGCTGCTGGGCGGCTTGTCGATGGGCGCCTGCACCTCGCTGCAATACCAGCGCCACCATGGCTTTGGCGCGGTGCGCGCCTATCTGCACATGGATCAGGCCGTATGCGTGCGCAACGGGCCGGACTGGCAGGATGGTCTGCTCGGCAGCCTGCAAGCCGCGCGCCTCGGCAGCTGGGCGGCACTGATGCAGGACATGGAGCCGTATCGCGGCCAAGGCTTCAACACGCTGCCGAGTGCTTTGCGCTCGCGGCTGTGGGCGACACTGGGCGACTTCTTTGGCCACGCCTTTGCGCTGCGCCACTGGCAGGCGTTCACGGGGCTGGCAAGGCATGAGTTTCTGATCCGCCGCGTCGCACCGGTCGCCAACTGGCCGATCTACATGGATACGCTCAAGAGCTACCTCCACGACGACTACGACTGGCGACCGAGCCTGAAGAAAATCAGCACGCCGATGACTGCTCTCATCGGCATGCAATCCACCATGTATCCGGCGCGCGGCCAGCTGCGCTTCAAGGAATGGGTGCCACAGGCAGAGTTGGTGCGCTTCGAGCGTTGCGGCCATGCCATCCCGTTCGAGTCGCCCCGGCAGTTCATGGTGGAACTCAGCCGCTTTCTCGGTGCCCATCGCGCCGTGGCCGCAAGGCCGCTCAGGGCCTGATTTGCTGGGCGCGCCCGAACTCAGCGTGCTGCCCTGCGCGGCGCTGCCTGCAGGCGCGCTCGATGCACTGCTCACGCCGCTGGGCTTGCGCATCCATCCCGTGGCGCAGGACGCAGCCATCCCCGGCAGCTACTGGGGTGACAGCGAGGCGGGGCTGATCGGCAACGGCCTGTATCTACGTGGCGACACGCCAGTCCATTCGGCCCTGCACGAAGCCTGTCACTGGCTGCTGGCCGATGCCGAGCGGCGCGCCACGCTGCACACCAATGCCGGCGGCACCGACACCGAGGAAAACGCCGTCTGCTATCTGCAATGCCTGCTGGCGGACAAGCTCATCGGCTATTCGCAGGCGCGGTGTTTTGCAGACATGGATGCCTGGGGCTATAGCTTCATCCTCGGCAGTGCCGCCGCGTGGTTTGCCGGTGACAGCGATGATGCGCAGCAATTCCTGAGGGCGCGCGGCTGGCTGTAGGCCTTTTGCCTGCTGGATGTGCAGCGCACCATCGTCAAAGCCAATCGAGCCGCTGCGCAAAAACGATTTCACCGCTTTCGGCTCGCCTCCTATGGTCGTCTGGCTTCAACCACAGACCCCCAAGGAGACCCACCATGAAAACCGACCTCTTGTCGGCAGGCCAATTGCTGAAGGCCATCAGCCTCACGACCGTGGCCAGTACCGCCCTGCTGCTCGCGGCCACGGCGCATGCCGCCCCACTCACCCGCGACAACGGTGCGCCCGTCGGCGACAACCAGAACTCGCAGACTGCCGGCCCCGATGGCCCGGTGCTACTGCAAGACATTCATCTGATTCAGAAGCTGCAACGCTTCGACCGCGAGCGTATCCCGGAGCGCGTGGTACACGCACGCGGCACCGGCGCGCATGGCGAGTTCGTGGTGACGGGCGATATCTCGCAGTACACGAAAGCCAAGGTGTTCACACCCGGCAGCAAGACGCCGGTGTTCGTGCGTTTCTCGACCGTGATCCACGGTCTGCACTCGCCAGAGACCCTGCGCGACCCGCGCGGCTTCGCCACCAAGTTCTACAGCAGCGAGGGCAACTGGGATCTGGTCGGCAACAATCTGCCCGTGTTCTTCATCCGCGATGCGATCAAGTTTCCGGACATGGTGCACAGTCTCAAACCTTCGCCAGACGACAATCTGCAAACCACCGAGCGCGTATTCGATTTCATGTCGAACGTGCCGGAATCGACCCACATGCTGACGCGGCTGTTCTCGGAGTTCGGCATCCCCGCCAATTACCGGCAAATGGATGGCAATGGCGTGCACGCCTACAAGTTCGTCAATGCCAAGGGTGAAGTCAGCTACGTGAAGTTTCACTGGGACAGCTTGCAGGGCGAGAAGAACCTGACCCAAGCCCAAGCCGATGCCTTGCAAGGCAAGACTTTCAACAACGCCACCGAGGATCTGGTGAGCCATATCAAGGCCGGTCACTTCCCGAAGTGGGATCTGTATGTGCAGGTGCTGAAACCAGGCGAGTTCGCGCGCTTCGACTTCAACCCGCTCGACGCCACCAAGACCTGGCCCGGCGTGCCGGAGATCAAGGTCGGTACGATGACGCTCAACCGCAATCCGGCCAATGTGTTCCAAGAAACCGAGCAGAGCGCGTTTGCGCCCGGCAATCTGGTACCGGGCATCGAGCCGTCTGAAGACCGCCTGCTGCAAGGACGCATCTTCAGCTACAACGACACCCAGCTCTATCGCGTCGGCACCAATGTTTTCCAGCTGCCCATCAACCAGCCCAAGGTGGCGGTGAACAGCAATAATCAGGATGGCGATGCCAACCACGGCGCGACCACCAGCCGCGTCAACTACGAGCCCAGCCGCAACGAGCCGAAACCGCAGGATGCTTCTGCCAAGTACTCAGCACTGCCATTGACCGGCACGACGCAGCAGGCAGCGCTCCACCCCAGGAAGTCGCTCAACTTCCGTCAGGCCGGTGAGTTCTATCGCTCGCTTTCGAAGGCGCAGCAGAAAGAGCTGATCGACAATCTCGGCGGGGAGCTGGCCAAGCTGAAGAACAAGGAAACGCAGGCCGTGATGCTCAGCCACTTCTATAAGGCGGATGCCGATTACGGCGCGGCCTTGGCGAAGAAGGCCGGGGTGGATGTCGCCAGCGTGCAAGTGCGTGCCGCGACCTTAAGCGAGTAGGCAAATGGTGCCTCTCTCCTGCAAGTGGGGGAGAGGCACTTCACGTTTTATGGAAAGGATCGCCATGCCCTCCCGCATCCGCCTCATCACAGCGCTACTGGTCGTGCCGCTCTGTGCTCTCTCCTTCAGCCCGCGCGGCCATACCGCCGAGACCGCCGATGCAGCGGTAAAAACCCAACTGCAAATCTATTTCTTCGATGCCGCTCGCGCCGGCCATATGCCGATGCTGCAAGAGTTCATTGCCGCCCGGTATGACTTGGACACGCGCGACAGCAAGGGCTACACCGCGCTGATTCTCGCCGCCTATCACGGCCATGCGACAGCGGTGGAGATGCTGCTGGCGGCGGGTGCCGATGCCTGCGCAGAAGATGCGCGCGGCAACACCGCGCTGATGGGCGCGATCTTCAAGGGCGAGCTCGGCATTGCGCACACGCTGGTCAATACAGACTGCGCGCCCGACCAACGCAACGCCGCAGGTCAGACACCAGCCATGTATGCCGCCCTGTTTGGCCGGGTGGAGCTGCTGGATGCGCTGACCCGAAAAGGCGCTGACCTGAACGCCACCGACGCCGCCGGCAACAGCGCCACCAGCTTGCTGCGCGGCGAGATGGCCTTGGCTAAGCCGCAGTGATGCGGTTGCGGCCGCCGCGCTTGCTCTCATAAAGCGCTTGGTCGGCGCGCGACAGCAGCTCGTTGAGGTCGGACTGCACCGTGACCACCTCAGTGGTGATGCCAATGCTGAAGGTCACCACTTTGAGCGGTGAGTTGTGGTGGGGCAGTGCCCGCTTGCGCAGTGCGGCTTCCATCATCTTGGCGACCTTCATGGCGCCGGCCGCATCAGTTTCCGGCATGAGGATCAGGAACTCCTCACCGCCAACGCGGCCGGAGAAGTCCCCAGGTCGGCGCACGCACTCGGTGATGACGTCCGCAACCCGACGCAGACATTCATCGCCCGCCGGATGACCGTAGTAATCGTTGTAGCCCTTGAACCAGTCGATATCAAGCGACAGCAGTGACAGTGGCTTGCCATTGCGACGAGCGCGCTCCCACTCGCGCTTGAGCTGGTCGTCGAAGGCACGGCGGTTGGGCAAATTGGTCAGGGCGTCGCGGTAGGCGAGGCTGATCAGCTCTTCCTGTGCCGCCAGCAGTTCGATCTCTGCTACGCGCCGCAGGTGGATATCCTCAATGGCGCCGGTGACGCGCACAAGCTGCCCAGCATCATCGAACTGCGCCTTGCAGGCGATATTGAACCAGCGCCAGCCACGATCCTTGGTCAGCATGCGGGCGTCAGTGGCGGTCACGCCCTGATTGTGGTCGCGCAGCTGTCCATAGAGCTGATTGTGGATGCGCTCAGCCTCGCCTTCTCCTAGCAAGCGAACCATGCTCTCGGCGCTGGGTGGCAGGTCCTCTGGCGTATAGCCGAGCAGCTCGTAGTAGCGGGGCGACCACCAGCGTTCGACCAGTTTGCCCTGCTCGAATCGTTGATCCCACACCCCGACTTGCAGGCTGTCCATCACCAAATTGAAGCGTTGCTCGCTGGCACTGATGCGATCCAGCAATTGGGTGCGCTCACGCAATTCGCTGACTTCGGAGCTCGCCAGTTTCAGCCAGTCCTCATAACGCGGTAGCGAACGCAGCATCAGCAGGAACAACGGATTGCCCACCATCACCCAGAGCAACAAAGCCAGCTTGTCCGCACGATGCATGGCGCCGACTGGCATCAGTTGCAGACCCACGGCAGTCATCACAGCGACTGCGCCGCCCAGACTCCAGCTGATCCACATCGCCTTTTTGCTGGGCAGCAGCAGGAACGCCGCGAGATAGATAAAAGGCCAATAGGCGAATACGGGACGGAATGGACTCAGGGCCTGCTCTTGCAGCAGCGGACCAAACAAGGCAAATGCCATGCGCTGCAGAATCAGCGCTGCCCCCAGCAACACCAGTACCAAGGCCCAGCGTTCGAGCACCTTCTGCTGTCCAGCGCGCTGGGCGAGCCATGCACGCCAGCCAATCAGCAGGCAAGCCGTGGAACTGAGGAGGTAAATCCCCCACTCCAGATCGCCCCGCACCGGCAGATGGTAGGTGGCAAAAGCCCCGCCCAGCGCCAGCAGAAAGTGAAACAGCAAAGCCACGTACAGGGTGCGGTGGCGTTGCCTTTCGAGTGCCTGGAATTCCATGGCTTGCAGCCGAGAGGTGATACTTACTTGGCTTTGGCCTGATTGGCCACGGCTTCTGCCGCACGCTTGGCAGCTTCGGGGTCGCCGAGGTAGCGGTGACTCAGCACCTTGAGGTCGGCATCCAGCTCGAACAGCAGCGGGATGGCGGTGGGGATGTTCACTTCGAGAATCGCCGACTCGGCAACGTTGTTGAGGTACTTGTAGAGCGCACGCAGCGAGTTGCCGTGCGCAGTGACCAGCACCGTCTGGCCGCTCTTCAATTGCGGGGCAATGTGGTCGTGCCAGTACGGCAGCACGCGCACCAGCGTGGTGGCGAGCGACTCGGTGCCGGGCAGCGCTGCGGCATCCAACTTGGCGTAGCGCGCATCGTTGGCCGGGTGACCGGGGTCAGCCAGCGTCATTTCCGGCGGCGGCACGTCGTAGCTGCGGCGCCAGATCTTCACCTGCGCCTCGCCGTGCTTGGCGGTGGTCTCGGCCTTGTCGAGTCCTTGCAGATTGCCGTAGTGACGCTCGTTGAGGCGCCAGTTTTTTTGCACCGGAATCCACATCTGATCCATCACATCCAGCGCCGTGTAGCAGGTACGGATGGCGCGCTTGAGCACGCTGGTGTGCGCATAGTCAAAGTGCAGTCCCTCGGCCTTCATCAGCTCGCCGGCTTTCACCGCTTCGGCCTTGCCAGCTTCGGTGATGTCGACATCTACCCAGCCGGTGAAGCGATTGTCGAGATTCCACTGCGATTGGCCGTGGCGGAGCAATACGAGTTTGATGGTCATGGCGTGGCGAACTGCGGTCAGCTGGAGAATGAATTGGGCGTCAATTATGCCGCCACCGGGCAAGCTGTTTTGGCACGCACCTCGTCCAACGTCACGCCCGGTGCGAGTTCGACCAGCTTGACGCCTGCATCCGTCACATCAAGCACGGCCAGCTCGGTGATGATGCGATCCACCACGCCAACGCCCGTGAGCGGCAGGGTGCAGCGGGGAAGAATCTTGTGAGACTCAGTGCCGTCCTTGGCCTTGGCGGTGTGCTCCATCAGCACCACCACCCGTTTCACACCGGCGACCAGATCCATCGCACCGCCCATACCCTTCACCATCTTGCCGGGGATCATCCAGTTGGCGAGGTCGCCTTTTTCGCTCACCTGCATCGCGCCGAGAATGCTCAAGTTGATGTGGCCACCGCGAATCATCGCGAAGCTGTCGGCACTGCTGAAAAACGCCGAGCCCGGCAGCGTGGTGATGGTCTGCTTGCCGGCATTGATCAGGTCGGCATCGACTTCATCTTCTTTCGGGAACGGGCCGATGCCCAGCAGGCCATTCTCGCTTTGCAGCCACACATCCATACCCTGTGGGATGAAATTGGCCACGAGCGTGGGCAGGCCGATGCCAAGGTTGACGTAGAAGCCATCCTGCAATTCAGCGGCGGCGCGCTGCGCCATCTGGTCTTTGGTCCAGGCCATTACGCGCTCCTGACCGTGCGTTGTTCAATGCGTTTCTCTGGCGTGGCATTCACCACGATGCGGTCGACATAGACGCCGGGGGTGTGGATGTGATCCGGGTCGAGCGCGCCGACCTCGACCAGCTGCTCCACCTCCACCACGCAGACCTTGCCAGCGGCCGCGACCATGGGGTTGAAGTTGCGCGCGGTCTTGCGGAACACGAGGTTGCCGCTCTTGTCGGCCTTCCAAGCCTTGACCAAGGCCACGTCAGCCTTCAGCGCACGCTCCATCACATAGGTCTCGCCATCGAACTCGCGTAGCTCCTTGCCCTCGGCCACCACGGTGCCGACGCCAGTCTTGGTGAAGAACGCGGGGATGCCCGCGCCGCCCGCCCGCAGTTTTTCGGCCAGCGTGCCCTGCGGCGTGAACTCCAGCTCCAGCTCGCCGCCGAGATACTGGCGCTCGAACTCCTTGTTCTCCCCGACGTAGCTGGAAATCATTTTCTTGATCTGGCGCGTGCTTAGCAGCTGGCCCAGACCGAAGCCATCGACCCCGGCATTGTTGCTGATGACGGTGAGCTGCTTCTTGCCACTGTCGCGTAGCGCAGCGATCAAGGCTTCAGGAATGCCGCAGAGCCCGAACCCGCCGACAGCGAGTATCTGACCATCGGCAACGATGCCATCGAGCGCGGCGGCGGCGCTCGCATAGAGCTTATTCACACGTTCCCTCCGGAGATTTTCTCCGGCTAGTTTAGCCGCTGCCTCGCGCTTGCCACATGGCTGACCGGCACTCGGGTCAGTTCAGCACTCATCCAACCAACCACCTCACACAAGCGATCAAGGTCAATGCCGGTTTCTAGCCCCAGGCCATCGAGCAGGTAGACGAGATCTTCAGTAGCGACATTGCCGGTCGCGCCCTTCGCATACGGGCAACCGCCTAGGCCACCGACGCTCGCATCGACCACCCGCACGCCCGCCTCAAGACAGGCGTAGATGTTGGCAAGCGCCTGGCCATAGGTGTCGTGAAAGTGCACCGCGAGCCTCTGCATAGGCACCACGCTGGCGCAGGCGCGCAGCATCTCGGCGGCCTTCTTCGGCGTACCGACGCCGATGGTGTCGCCGAGCGAGATTTCACCGCAGCCCATGTCGGCTAGTGCGGCGGTGACGCGCACCACTTCGCTGAGCGGCACCTCGCCCTGATAGGGGCAGCCCAGCACGGTGGAGACATAGCCGCGCACGGTCATGCCCTTGGCCAGTGCCTCAGCCACCACGGGCTGGATGCGGGTGAGCGACTCATCTACCGAGGCGTTGATGTTCTTGCGGTTGAAGGCATCGCTGGCGGCCGTGAACACGGCGATCTCTTGCACGCCCGACGCCAGCGCCCGCTCCAGACCTTGCAGATTGGGCACCAGCACCGGGTAGCACACACCGGGCTGGCGCTTGAGCCCTGCCAGCACTTCAGCGGCGTCGGCCATCTGCGGCACCCACTTGGGGCTGACGAAGCTGGTGGCTTCGATCTCCTTCAGGCCTGCCGCAGCCAGCCGCTCGATCAGGGCGATCTTGGTGGCGGCGGGGACGATCTGCTTTTCGTTTTGCAGACCATCGCGGGGGCCGACTTCGACGATCTTTACCGTGTTGCTCATGTTGCACTCGCAGTGGGGCGGCGCGACCAGAACCAAGCCAGCGCGCCGCCAGTAAACAGATGCCAGATGCCCCACCAGCCCAGCACGAGCATCATGCTGGTCTGGGTGGGGAAATAAGTGAACACCAGTGTCAGGCCGAGCGCGGTGTTGTGGATGCCGGTCTCAAAGGTGATGGCACGGCGCGCAGGCTCATCCACCTTGAACAAGGTGCCCATCGAAAACCCGCAGGCCAGTGCTAGGGCATTGTGCGCCAGCACCAGCAGGAACAAGGTCGACAGCACTTGCAAAAACACGCTGCCGTTGGCGATCAGCGCCACCGCGATGAAGGCGAAAAACACCAGCAGCCCGAACCGCCGCAGCGGGCCTTGCAGCCGCCGCGCCAGCTGCGGGCGCTTTTGCGCCAGCGTCATGCCAGCCAAGAGCGGCAGCACCAGGGCAACGACGATGGTCATCACCAGCTCCAGCGCAGGCACCTGCACGGTGGAAAGCGCTGCGCGGGTGCTGGGGTGCAGGCCACCGAGCAGGGCGAAGGTAAGCGGTGTGGTGAGCGGCGAGATGAGGCTGGAAATGGTGGTGGCCGACATCGACACCGCCGTGCGCCCGCCACTGAAGTGGGTGAGCACATTGGACATGTTTCCGCCGGGGCAGGCCGCCGTCATCATCAGGCCCAGTGCGAGACCCGGTGCCGGGTCGAGCACCCACACCAATGCATAGGTCAACAGCGGCAGCGCGATGAGCTGCGAGAGCAGTGCTGCCAGCACCGGACGCGGGGCCGACAGCAGGCGGCGAAAATCGGCAAAAGACAGCTCCAGCGACACCCCGAAAATCACCAGCGCCAGAATCAGTTGCAGCACCAGCGCGGCGCTGGGGCTGAATTGCAGTGCGGGCGCTGGGTCGGTCAAGTGCCAGTCCACGAGACGAGCACTTCGCGCGGGCCCTTGAACGGCAGGCGGCCGTGGCCGGTGCTGCGGTTGTCGATGGCAAGCACATCGCCGACGCGCCAGGGCTCGATCACCAAATGCTTCCAGATGGTGTCGACCAGCGTGCGCACGTCGACGAGCACGATCTCGCTGCCATCGCCATAGGTCGTGTGCATGGGCTGCTCCAGCGGGGCTTTCAGCCACTGCTTGAGCTGGGTCAGGCTGCTGGTGAGGGCATCGAAAAACGCGGCGCGCAGATTGCCCTGGTGGCGGCGGATGCGGTGGTATTCGAGTGCCGCCGCCGCCACATGGAACACCTGCGTGTGGTTGAACCACACGGTCTCGCCAGTGACCGCATGCACGCGCGTTGACGGCCGGTTGTTGATCAGCCGCAGGCGGCCCTGTGGCAGCCACTCGCACTGCAAGTCCTGTTCGATGGCCTTCTGCTCAACAACACGGCGGTCGGTGCTGCTGAATAGTTCATCCCAGCGCTTGAGCTGCCAGAGGTCGCGGCTCTTGGGGCTTTCAGGCCCGTCGTAGTTGCGGATATAGCGCACGCCGCGCTGCTCGAAGCGCTCTTTCAGCGCAGAGGGCAGGTCACGCCAGACAGCCCGCCAGTCCACCGTCGGCGTCTCGCCATGTTGCGCGGGTGCCACCGTGCAATGGAAGAACAGCTTGCGCGGGGCGCTCGGCAAAAAGCTCATCTCGCTGTGCTGCGAGATCGGGAAATACGGCGGCAGCTCCGAGGCTGAGAACACATAGCGCGTCAGGGCATTGCGCGGCGAGGTGCCGAGATAGTCGTTCTTGAGGTCGGGCTCCAATGCGAGCGCCACCTGCTCGAAGTCTCTGGGCCCCTGCACCGCGAAGCCACGCAGACGCAACGCGCCGTGCTGCACCCACGCCGCCTCGATCTCGGTGCGGTGGGCGGCGATCCACTCCAGCAGGGTGGGCAGCGTCGCGCCGTATCCTTCGACGACGCGAATGGCTTTGCCGTTGGCCGATTGAGCCTCGGTGATTTTTAGTGATTTCATGGGGTCTCCTGCGGGCTTTGTAGCGCAGCAGGGTGCCGTGCGCTAGCGCCTGCGCCGAAGGGGCGCGAGGCTTAACCCGCGTGACGGTTTTTCACCCGCACGTAATGCGCGGCGGAATAGCGCAGTTGCTCGCGCTCGGCAGCGGTCAGCGCGCGCGCCTTGGTGGCGGGCGAGCCGCGATAGAGATGCCCGGATTCCAGCCGCTTGCCCGGCGACACCAGGCTGCCGGCGGCCAGTAGTACCTCGTCCTCAATCACCACCTTGTCCATGACGATGCTGCCCATGCCCACCATCACGCGGTTGCCAATGGTGCAGGCATGCAGAATGACACTGTGGCCAATGGTGACGTCATCACCGATCACCAGCGCCATGCCGCCCGGCGAATAGGGGCCGTCGTGGGTGACGTGCAGGCAGGAGTTGTCCTGCACATTGCTGCGCGCGCCGATGGTGATCTTGTTGACGTCGCCGCGAATGGTGACCAGCGGCCAGATGCCGCTGTCGGGGCCAATCACCACATCGCCAATCACCTGAGCGGAATCATCCACCCAAGCCCCTGCGGCGAGCTGGGGGGTGATGCCTTCAAAGCTGCGGATCATTGCGGCACCGCCACAGGTGCTGGCTGCACATCGGGCTTGAGGCCACTTTTGCGCAGCACGAAATCGCGGGTGTGGCTCATCACGTCGGACTGCTTTTGCAGCAGGGTCGAGAGCGTGGCGACGATCCAGCTGTGGCTGAGCTTGGGGTAGATCACCACCTCCACCGTGCCGCCTGCCGCACTAATTTTTTTCGCGAGGTTGCGGGTGTTCTTGGGGAACACCGAGAGGTCGTCCTCGCCGTGCAGCAAGAGCATAGGCGGGTTCTGGCCGTCGATGTGATTGATCGGCTGGGTGGACTCGTAACGCGCTGGCGGGCCGAAGATGTCCTTGATGTCGTCGTCGGTGAACGGCAGAAAGTCATAAGGGCCGGCGAGGCCAATCATGCCCGCCAGCCATTTTCGAGAGCCGCCGACGGCCTTCAGATAGGACTCATCCGTTGCGAGCATCGCCGCGTTGTAGGCACCGGCCGAGTGGCCCATCACAAACAGGCGGTTGGCATCGCCGCCGTAATCCGCCGCATGGTCATGCGCCCAGCGCACGGCCTTGGCGGAGTCTTCGATGAAGACTGGGAACTTCACTTTTGGATACAGCTGGTAATCCGGCAGCACCGCGACGAAGCCCTGCTTGGCCAGTGCGGCACCAGCGAACTCGTAGAGATCCTTGCTGCCTTCGCTCCAGCGGCCACCATAGAAAAACACGACCACCGGCGCATTGACCGCACCCTTGGGCGCGTAGACATCGGCCTGCAAACCGCTGGCGGCGTCAAAGACCAGATCAGGGCTGCGGGTATAGCCCGCACCGGTCGTCATGGTGTTGAGCAGTTTCTGCCCTGAGCAAGCGCCCAGCAGCGTGGTCATCAGCGTCACAAGGCTCATTTTCAACCACCGGTTTTGTGCCACGAGACAATCTCCGAATACATGCTTTGGCTTGAGGCTTACGCAATTTGCGTGTCGGCCGATGCCGCAACCCTGACCATTCGTCAAAAAAAAGCCCCTCGTTGCCAAGGGGCTAAGCGGAACAGTCCAGACCGTCGTGAGACGGCGGGGATGAATGCCTTGGGGAGGGCGCGAGACTGTTCCGAAGGGAGGTTGTAGTTTAGACCACTCACGCCGCTGGAAACAGTTCTTGCCGCTTGTCGTCGATGACCGATCTGACAGTCCGTACTGCTTTTGCAGCCGGCTTCTTGCATCTGCCGAATGGCGGCCCATGATTTGTTTTCGCACTTTGTCCATTTTTGCCCCACTGGCCACCCATGCTCGCTTTCCCAGCGTTTCAATCCCTGACCCCGGACAGCACCCTCGCGGCACTCGACGCGGCGCTGGCCGACAACCGCCGCCAGCTCGATGCCTTGCTGGCGCAGGAAAACCCCAGCTGGGCGACGCTGATCGAACCGATGGAGGCGCTGTCAGACCGCATCAGCCAGAGCTGGGGGCCGCTGTCGCATCTGTTTGGGGTGTGGAGCACGCCCGAATGGCGCAAGGCCTACAACGCGGCACTGCCAAAGATCACCGAATACAGCGTCGAGCTTTCGCAGAACGAGGCCCTGTTCAAAGCCTATTCGCACATCGCGCAAAGCACCGCATTCCAGGATTTCAGCCCCACGCGCAAAAAAGTGGTTCAGGACGCGCTGCGCGATTTCAAACTGTCAGGCATCGCCCTACCCTCAGAACAAAAGGAGCGGTTCAAGACGCTCTCGCTGACACTCTCGGAGCTGCAAGCCAAGTTTGAAGAAAACATCATGGACTGCGTGCAGGCTTACGGCCATCTCGTTGTGGATGAGAGGGAACTGGCAGGCATGAGTCAGAGCGCCAAGGATGCCGCGCGCGAAAAAGCTGTTGTAAAAGACCAGCAGGGCTGGCTGCTGACGCTGGACTATCCGAGCTTCGATGCCGTCATCAGCCGCTGCAGTCACCGCGCGCTGCGTGAGCGCCTCTACACCGCCTATGCCACCCGCTCCAGCCGTGCGCCGCACGACAATACGGCGCTGATCGAACAGATTCTCGATGCCCGCCATGCACAGGCCGGGCTACTGGGCTTTGCCAATTTCGCAGAGCTGTCTCTGGCGACCAAGATGGCGGAGTCGCCAGCGGTAGTCGAAACCTTTTTGCTGGAACTGGCCGAGCGCGCCAAGCCCTACGCCACCACCGAGCTGGCTGCATTGCGCGCACTGGCGGCAGCCGATGGCATCCACGATCTGCAAGCCTGGGACACGGCGTACTACAGCGAGAAGCTGCGCGAAAAGACGCTGGGCGTCTCCGACGAATCGCTGCGGCCGTACTTTCCGTATCCGCAGGTGCTGCAAGGCCTGTTCGATCTGGTTCACACGCTGTTCGGGGTGCGTATCGAGCCGCTGGATGGCATCGAAACCTGGCACCCGGAGGTCTCCACCCATGTGCTGCGCAATGCCAGTGGCGAGACAGTGGGTGCGTTCTATCTCGATCCCTATTCGCGGCCCGAAACCAAGCGCGGTGGGGCCTGGATGGACGAATGTAGCGGTCGACGCCAGCTGGGCAGCGCGCTCCAGCTGCCGATTGCCTACCTCGTCTGTAACTTCACACCACCCGCACCAGGGCAACCCGCACTGCTCACCCATGACGAAGTGCTGACCCTGTTCCACGAGTTTGGTCACGGCCTGCACCATTTGCTGACCCAGGTGAGCGAGGGGGCACTGGCGGGTATTCGCGGCGTGGAGTGGGATGCCGTCGAGCTGCCGAGCCAGTTCATGGAAAACTGGTGCTACGAGCCCACGACGCTGCAGCGGTTCGCGCACCACTGGCAAACCGGCGAACCCATGCCCGCTGAGATGATCGAACAACTACGGCTGGACCGGCAGTTTCAATCGGGCTTGTCGACGCTGCGGCAGGTGGAGTTCTCGCTATTCGACCTGCGCCTGCATAGAGATTTTCAACCCGCCATCGGATCGCAAGTGCTGGAAACCTTAGCGAAAGTGCGCCAACAGGTAGCCGTCATTCATCCGCCAACATTCAACCGCATGCCTTGGAGTTTCAGCCACATCTTTGCCGGCGGTTATGCAGCGGGTTATTACTCGTATAAATGGGCCGAGGTATTGTCATCTGATGCCTTTGCCGCTTTTGAGGAGTCGGCATTCAGCCCGGATACCGGCCATCGCTTCCGGGATTCAGTATTGGCAGTCGGCGGCTCCCGCCCGGCAATGGAGAGTTTCATCGAGTTTCGCCAACGCAAGCCAGAAGTGGGTGCGCTAATGCGACATTCAGGCTTGAGTGCAAATTGATTTATGAATAAAACGCGTCAGAATAGGGTCGCCAATAGGGCGTCAGAATAATATTGAATAGTGAAAATGACCGAACTTGCCAAACTCTCGCTGGATGAACTGCTCTCGCTTCAGCATCGCGCAGCAGCCGAAGTCGTCAATCGTCAGTCTGCTGAAAGAGACAAAGCCAAGCAGGATATTCTGGCTATCGCAGCCAAATACGGCTTGGAGGTCCGCTTCGGCGCCGGCAGCGCGACAAACAGCAAGATGGCCAAAACAAAACGCGGCAGCGTCGCCGCAAAGTACCGTCACCCTGAAGACAGCAGCCTGACTTGGACAGGGCGCGGTCGCTCGCCAATTTGGGTGGCCGATTGGAAGATCAAGCATGGCTCACTTGAAGGCATCACTATCCGATAATCTTTTCCGCACAAAAAAACCGCGCCTTGAGCGCGGTTTTTTTGTGAACACATTAATTTCTTTTCATCGAGTCGAAAAAATCACCATTGGTCTTTGTCATTCGCAAACGATCAAATAGCAATTCCATCGCTGCCAATTCGTCCATTGAATGCAGCAGCTTGCGCAGAATCCAAACCTTGCTCAACTCAGCTGTTGGCACCATCAGCTCTTCTTTTCGAGTGCCCGAACGATTGATGTTGATCGCTGGAAACACTCGCTTTTCAGCAATGCGGCGCTCCAGGTGAACCTCCATGTTGCCGGTGCCTTTGAACTCCTCATAAATCACTTCATCCATCTTGCTCCCTGTATCGACCAGCGAAGTGGCAATGATCGTAAGGCTGCCGCCCTCTTCAACATTGCGCGCAGCACCAAAGAAGCGCTTCGGCTTTTGCAGGGCATTGGCATCGACACCACCGGATAAAATCTTGCCGGATGAGGGCGCGACGGTGTTGTAGGCGCGGGCGAGACGGGTGATGGAGTCAAGCAGGATCACAACGTCGCGCTTGTGCTCGACGAGGCGCTTGGCTTTTTCGATCACCATCTCGGCGACCTGCACATGGCGCGCGGGCGGCTCGTCGAAGGTCGAGGCCACCACTTCGCCGCGCACGGTGCGCTGCATGTCGGTGACTTCTTCAGGACGCTCGTCGATCAGCAGCACGATGAGATAGGCGTCCGGATAATTGGCGGCGAGCGACTGCGCGATGTTCTGCATCAGGATCGTCTTGCCGGCCTTGGGCGGCGAGACGATCAGGCCACGCTGGCCCCGCCCGAAGGGCGCGACGATGTCGATGACGCGCGCTGTGATGTCCTCGGTGGTGCCGTTACCGCGCTCCATTTTGAACTGCTTGTCGGCGAACAGCGGCGTCAGGTTTTCAAACGAAACCTTCTTGCGGCTGGCCTCTGGCGGCTCGTAGTTGATCTGGTCGACCCGCAACAGGGCAAAGTAGCGCTCGCCTTCCATCGGCGAGCGCACGCGGCCATGCACCGTGTCGCCGGTGCGCAGGTTGAAGCGCTTGACCTGACTGGGGCTCACATACACGTCATCGGGACCGGCCAGGTAGCTAGAATCCGGTGTGCGCAAAAAGCCATAGCCGCCGTTGTCGGTCACTTCCATCACACCGTCGGCCATAATGTGGTCGCCCCGCTTCGCAGCGGCTTTCAGCAGGGCAAAAATCAGGTCCTGCTTTTTGGTACGGGCGATGTTCTCCAGCCCCATCGACTCGGCCAGCTCCAGCAATGCGGACGCAGACTGCTTCTTGAGATCGGCGATGTGAATGATTTTTGGCGGCTCGCTGGGCACGGGTGGCGGCAGCGGCAGCGGCGTGCCGTCGGCAGCCAGAACGGGGGCTACACCATTGGGATGCGGTGCATGCTGGCCGTTGACATGCTGGCCATTCGCACGACCGCCGCGTCCGCGCCCACGGGGACGCGGCTGATCCTCGGCATACTCGCCCGGCTCGTCACTCATCTGCGGCGGTGGCGGCAGGGGGGCGTCGTATCCGGGCGGGATTGCGCCCGGCGGCAGGGGCACGCCGTTTTCATCGAGAAAAACCGGCGGCGCTAATGCAGCAGCAGCGGCATCAGCCTGTGCTTGCAGCAGGCGGCGTGCGGCGGCTTCCTCCTCGGCGAGAAAGTCCTCCACATCCATCGGCAAACCATGCTGGGCGTTGTTGCGATGCCCTTGATGGTTCTGGTGGTGGCCCTGGTGACCCTGGCCTTGCTGTCCCTGTCCGGGGCCACGGTTCTTGTGGAAGCGACGGCGATTTTTCATCGAGGAAGGCGGTGGATTAGGCAAGGTGTGGGGTCACAAATGACGCGAGCTGCGTCTTGGAAACTGCACCCACCTGGGTGGCAGCAGGGGCGCCGTTCTTGAAAAGAATCAGCGTCGGGATGCCACGAATGGCGAACTTGGCAGGTGTGGCGGGGTTCTCATCCACGTTCACTTTCACCACCTTGACCTTGCCGCTGTGCTCGGCTGCTACCTGTTCCAGGACGGGCGCGATCATCTTGCAGGGGCCGCACCACTCGGCCCAGAAGTCCACCAACACGGGCAGATCAGACTTGAGGACTTCCGTCTCAAAGGAATCGTCGGTAACAGCAGTGATGTGCTCGCTCATGGCTTAGGCTCCGGTTGGCAGGGGGATGGCGCGTCTGGGTGAGGTTTTTTTGCGCTAGACCAACAGTGTGGTCAATGGCGATGGGATACAACCGCCCGCAACGCGGATGACGATTGAACATTACAGCGGGAGAGATAGCTTGCTTTAAATGGCTGGCTCTTGAACACGCAGACCTAATGAGGCAGGAAGTCTGGCGGAGCCGTATAGTTGCGTTGTATTTGAATTGATCCCGCTGCCATTTGCAAGCCACTGTGCCACATCGGCCTTGCACCCCACCCCGAATTAGATGAAACCCGACCACTTAAGCGATCTCACTTTCGCTTCGCTCAATCTGCATCCTCGCTTGCTCTCAGGCCTCGCCAAACTCGGCTACGAGCACTGCACGCCCATCCAGGCCGCCTGCCTGCCCAAAGCACTCGCAGGCGCTGATCTCGCCGGACAAGCCCAGACCGGCACCGGCAAGACGGCTGCCTTCCTGCTCGCCACCATGCAGCACCTGCTCACGCATGCGCCGCGCTCGCCCGAAGGCGTGGTGGCGCCGGGCGCATTCATCCTGGCACCCACGCGCGAACTCGCCGTGCAGATCTACAACGATGCTAGGCAGCTGGGCGCCGATACCGGCCTGAAGATGACCGTCTGCTACGGCGGCGCGGGCTATGAACAACAGCGTGCTGAGATTGAAGGCGGCGTGGATATCCTCATCGGCACGCCGGGCCGTCTGATTGACTTCTTCAAGCAGAAAACCTTCTCGCTCGCCTATGTCGAGTGCATGGTGCTCGACGAAGCAGATCGCATGTTTGACCTAGGCTTCATCGACGACATCCGCTACCTGCTGCACAAGATGCCGAAGCCTGCGGATCGCAAGAGCTATCTGTTCTCGGCGACGCTCAGCCATCGCGTGCTCGAACTCGCCTTCGAGCACATGAAGCCGGGTGTGGAGAAAATCGAGATCGAGCCGGAGCAGGTCACTGCAGAGCGCGTCAAGCAGCAGATGGTGCATGTCAGCAACCACGACAAGCTGCCACTGCTGATCGGCCTGATGCGCACGCTCGAAGCCACCCGCACCATGGTGTTCGTCAACACCAAGCGCGGCTGCGAGATGGTGGAGCGCGCGCTCATCAAGAACGGCTTTACCGCCGCCACCCTCAGCGGTGACGTGGCGCAGACGCGCCGCCTGAAGCTGTTGGAGGAGTTCAAGGCCGGCAAGCTGCCAATCCTCGTCGCCACCGATGTCGCCGCGCGCGGTCTGCACATCACCGGCGTGTCGCATGTCATCAACTTCGACCTGCCCAACGAGGCCGCCGACTACGTGCATCGCATCGGCCGCACCGCGCGTGCCGGCACCACGGGTGATGCGATCAGCTTTGTCTGCGAGAGCCACGCCTACTCGCTGCCGGAGATCGAGCACTACATCGGCATGAAAGTGCCGCAGATCGAAGCCACGGTGGAGTCCCTCAAGCCGGCGGACTATCTGGTGCCGGAGCGCCTGCCGCGCCGCGATGACGACAAGGGCGGCCGCCACCATAACCGTCACTCCAGCGGGCCACGGCGCCGCTACTGAGGGATCGGCAGCAGATCAGCGAGGCGATCCACTGCCGCAAACTCGCTGATCTCACGCCGGGGCTGGTTTTTTTCAGGCATCGCAATGGCGCGGATCTGGCCGATGCCGTAGCTGTGCGCGCCGCGCAGCACGGGCAGGCTGTCGTCCGCAAAGAAGCTACGTTCCTTCACGAAGGGATGCTTGGAATACAGCCCGTTCCAGAACATCTGCGACTCCTTGGGTGCGCCGAAATCATGCGAGCTGATGATGCGCTCGAAGTAGTGCGCCAAGCCCGTCTGCTCCAGCTTCATCTGCCAGCTGTCGCGATGGGCATTGGTGGCTAGCCAGAGATGCCGACCGGAATCGCGGACCGCAGACAAGAACGTCTCGGTGCCATCCAATACGCCAACTCGTTCGCGTGACTCGCGCTTGAGTGCCGCAATATCGAGGCCCGTCACCTCGCTCCAGTAGTCGGTGCAGTACCAGGGCAAGGTATGCGCCACCTCCGCAAAGCGCGGGGCAAGTAACGCCTCCGCTTCAGCCACGCTCAATTGTCGGGCGTCGGCGTAACGCGTTGGCACCAGCGTGCGCCAGAACCAGTTGTCGTAAGCGAGATCAAGTAAGGTGCCATCCATGTCGAGCAACACCCATTCGACAGTGGGCCAGTCCAGCGCTTGTAGTGAGGGGTTCTGGGTCATAGCCTTATGATACGGCGATGAATATCCCAGACCTGCTAGAACCCGTCGTCGCGCTCGCTCGCACGGCCGGCGATGCCATTCTCGCCATCTATCGCGAGGACTTTTCGGTCACGCAGAAAAACGACGATTCGCCGGTCACTGCTGCTGATCTGGCCGCGCACCACCTGATTCTCGATGGACTCACCCGGCTCACGCCGACCATCCCCGTGCTCTCTGAAGAAGGCGCGATTCCTCCGCCCTCCGAGCGCGCCGCGTGGTCACGCTATTGGCTGGTGGACCCGCTCGATGGCACCCGAGAGTTCATTGCAAAGAACGGCGAGTTCACCGTCAACATCGCGCTCATTGAGCATGGCAAACCCGTGCTGGGCGTGGTGCTGGTACCGGCGCTCGACTGCCTTTATGCCGCCGCTGATGGCAGCGGCGCCTGGCGGGAGCAGGCGGGTGTGCGCACTGCCCTTGCGGTGCGCCGCTGGCCTGCCCAGCCGGTGCTGATGCTCAGCCGCGCGCACCCCGACCCTGAGGCCACCGCCCGACTCACCAAGCTCGGTGACTATGAGGCCATGCAGGTCGGCAGCTCACTCAAGTACTGCCGGATTGCAGAAGGTGTGGCCGATGCCTACCCCAAGTTCGCCAGCATCTGGTTTTGGGATACCGCCGCCGCGCAATGCGTGCTGGAGCAGGCGGGTGGCGTCGCACTCTCGCTCGACGATTTCGCGCCGATGAGCTATGCGCCGGACAGCAACCTGCGCACGCCGAGTTTCATCGCCGCTGGTGATGCCTCGCGTGATTGGCGCGCCTTGCTCACCCCATGAGCCGCGCCGAAGTGCGCTCGCTGTGCGGCGAGCTAGGGATCACGCCCGAATGGTTGAAGAGGCGCGCCCTGCCCTTTCAGGTCGAGGCCAGGCATCTCGCCCCCGTGGGCCTAGGCACCGATGGCCGCGACAAGCTGCTACACCGGCCCGCCGCGCGCGCTTGGCTGAAGATGCGAGCGGCAGCAGCGAAAGAGGGCATTGAGCTTCAACTGGTCTCGGCCTTTCGCAGCTATGCCTTTCAGGCGGCACTAATCCGCAGCAAGTTGCAGCGCGGGGTGCCGCTCGATGAAGTGCTCTGCGTCAATGCGCCGCCCGGTTACAGCGAGCACCACCTTGGCCATGCGGTAGACATCGGCAGTAGCGACTGCGGGCCGCTGGACGAAGTGTTCGAGCAGACGGCCGCTTTCGGCTGGCTCACGCAGCACGCGGGTTCGTATGGCTTTGTGATGAGCTACCCACGCGGTAATGCGCAGGGCTTCCTATACGAGCCTTGGCACTGGTGCTGGTGCGCATCGCTCGCCGCGAAGCAGGACTCCACACCGGATGACGACGAGGACTAGGCCAGCTTGATCTCCGAGAAATCGTGGACCCCCGGGTGATGCACAAATGGCTTGGTCTTGGCGTCGCGTAGCAACTGCGTCGTCTGAAAACCTGCCGCGCGTGCGGCATCCAGCTCCTCGCCGATGTCGGAGAGAAATAACACCTGCTCACCTGGCAGACCAATGTTCTGGAGAATCGCGCGATAGGCCGAGGCCTCGCGCTTAGCGCCAATGCGAGTGTCGTAGTAACCGCTGAAAAGCGGCGTGAGATCGCCGTATTCGGTGTGGCCAAAGATGAGCTGCTGGGCTTCCACCGAGCCGGATGAATACACATAGAGCTGCATGCCCGCGTCGTGCCAGCGGCGCAGTGCCACGGGCGTGTCGGCATAGACATGGCCGATCAGCTCGCCTGCCGCATAGCCTTCAGCCCACACCATGCCTTGCAGGGCCTTCAACGGGGTGGCCTTGCGATCTTCCACCATCCAGCGTTCTAGCACGTCGGCGGCGTCTTCCAGCGTCAGTTGGCGGCCTTCTTCGGTCGCGACGGCATGCACCTGTGCGGCCACTTCAGGCCGGCGCGCCTGCGCACGCAGAAAGTGTCGCAGGTGCAGCTTAGCGTAGGGGAATAGGGTTTGATGCACAAAGTCGATGGACGAGGTGGTGCCCTCGATGTCAGTGACGATGGCTTTGATGCTCAAGCGCCAGCCCCCGCATATTCCGGAAAGCGCTTCGCAATCTCGTCGCCCGTGAAGTGCCCCACCCAGCCATCAGGCTTAGTGAACAGGCGGATGGCCTTGAAGAAAGGCTTGGGCCCCATGTCAAACCAGTGCGTGGTGTCCGCTGGCAGCTCGATCAGATCCCCCGCAGTACAGAGCGTTTGGTAGACCTTGCCGCCCTTGCGGATGTAGAACACGCCCGCGCCATCGACAAAGAAGCGAATCTCGAAATCGTCGTGCGTGTGCTCGGACAGAAACTTGCCGCGCGCAGTGGCGGCCATCTCGTGCGCGGGGTACATGGCAACCACATCCACGCTCTGGATGTCGTACCTGGCACTGAGCGCAGCCACCGATTTTTCGTAGGCCTTCAGCACCGTGGCCTGGTTGGCGTCGGGGGCGAGTTTCTCGGTAGCACTCCAGCGCTGCATGGGGATGCCGATCGCGGCCAGCTCGCGCTGGATCACGTCGAAATCGCTGGTATGCAGCAGCACCTGATCCGGTGCGTGATCGGGGGTGATGGTCAAGGTCGTCATAGGGAAAGTTCTCTCAGGTGACACTCCAGCATGAACTCGATGGCCTCCACGCAATGGCGGGCAGCGGCCACATCCTTGCCCCAGGCATATAGGCCGTGGCCGGCAATCAGGTAGGCCGGCGTGTCCGGCACCTGCACCATGTGAGCATCCACGGTCGCACTCAAGCGCGCGATGTTCTGATCGTTGGCAAACACGGGAATCGTCACCTGCGCCTGTGGATCCGGCGCACCCGGCAACACCTTGAGCAGCTCGTAGTGGGTGAGCGTAACGGCGCTGAAGCGGCGCGACAGCACCGTGTTGGCGGTCGAGTGGGTGTGCAGCACCGCACCAACGCCAGGCAGGCGGCGGTAGACCTGCATGTGCAGCAGCGTTTCGTAGCTGGCCTTGCGTCCGGCTTCGAGCGGCACGCCATCGAGACTCGCAACGAGGAAATGCTCCTCTCGCAGCTCCCCCTTGTGATTGCCGCTGGCGGTGATGAGCACCCGCTCGCCATCGAGTCGCGCCGAGAAATTGCCGCCCGTGGCCGGCACCCAGCCGCGCGAGTGAAACAGCATGCCGGCAGAGATCATCTGGCGGGCCAGGTCGGGGATGGCGGTGGTTGGGCTCATGGGGCGCGAAGAATAGGCGCAGCTTGATGGCGCTTCAATGCAGTTTCACACCAGAAACGCGGCCGCGAGTGCCAGAAAGATGAAGAAGCCCATGCTGTCGGTCATGGCGGTGAGCAACACGCTGGAGCCCATCACCGGGTCGCGCCCGAAGCGCTGCAGCGTCAGCGGGATCAACACGCCCATCGTCGCTGCCACCCAGAGGTTGAGCAGCACGGCCACCGCAATCACCAGCGACAGTGGCAAGTTGTGGTACAGCGCCATGGTCGCCACGCCCAGCACAACGCCCCACAAGCCGCCATTGATGGTGGCGATGGAGAACTCCTTGCTGAACATCTTGCGCAGCTGGGTGGGGCCTAGCTGATCAAGCGCAATGCCCCGGATGACGAGCGCAACCGTCTGGTTGCCGGTGTTGCCGCCGATGCTGGCGACGATGGGCATCAGCGCCGCCAGCGCCACAAGCTGGACAATGATGTCCTCAAACGCGCCAATCACCCGTGAGGCGACGAATGCGGTAAGCAGGTTGAGCGCCAGCCAGGGCCAGCGGTTTTTTGCGCTCGCCATCACGGGAGCAAACAGATCTTCCTCTTCGCGCAAACCGACCTGACGCAGGCTGTCACTCTGCGCACGCGCCTTGATGGCGTCGACCACGGCATCGACCGGGATACGCCCCACCACCTGCTTATGCAGATTGACCACCGGTGCGCTGATGAGATCGTATTTCTCGAAGGCGCTGACCGCGTCGTCGATGTCATCGCCAGTGTAGAAAAATGTCGGCTCGGCAGTCATCACCTCGCGCACCGCTTTCTCCGGGTCGGAGAGCAATAGCTGGTCGAGTGACAGCACACCGCGCAGATGCCCGGCGCGGTCGACGACGATCAACTGGTTGATCTCCGCTGGCAGCTTTTTCTGGCGACGCAGCAGACGCAGCACCGCCTCCAGCGAGGTGTCCTCGCGAATCGAGAGAAAATCCAGATCCATCATCGAACCCACGCTGTCGTCCGGGAACGACAACACCGAGCGCACTTCAGCCTGATCATCGCGGTCGAGCCGCTCCAACACTGCCTGGCTCAGCTCCTCCGGCAATTCGGTGAGCAGCTCGGCAATGTCGTCAGGATCGAGATGGCGCACTACCGCCGCGATTTCTTCTGGCCGCATATCGCCCAGCAGGGCACGCAGCACGGCCTCGTTGGTCTCCAGCAGCACGGCGCCTCTACGCTCTGGTCGCACCAGCCCCCAAGCCGTCTCACGGGCATCTGGCGGCAGCGCTTCGAGAATGAAGGCCACGTCGGCAGGGTGCAGATGGGCCAGCTTCTGCTCCAGCTGCGCCTGCTGCTGGCGGGCCACCAGCTGTGCAACCACATCCTGCTTCGAGACCTCGGAGCGACTCACCAGCTCGCGCTCGACCTGCTGCCGCGTCAGCAGATCAATGATCTGCTCGCGTGCACGTTCGAGGTGGCTGTGGTGGAGGCGCTCTTGCGCAGAATCGGTCATGGCGCGGATGGTAATCGACGAAAAAGAAAAAGCCCGCACATGGCGGGCTTTTTCTTCAACAAGGCATCAAGCCTTATTTAATTTTTGCCTCTTTGAACACGACATGCTTGCGCACGACGGGATCGTATTTCTTGAACTCGAACTTCTCAGGCGTGTTCTTGCGGTTCTTCTTGGTGGTGTAGAAGTAACCAGTATCAGCGGTCGAAACCAGCTTGATTTTTTCGTTGTCTTTTTTCTTGGCGGCCATGGCAGTGCTCCCTTAGAACTTTTCGCCGCGCGCGGACAGCTCGGCAAGCACGGGCTCGATGCCCTTCTTGTCGATGATGCGCAGGCCGTGATTGGACACGCGCAGCTTGATGAAGCGCTTTTCAGCCTCCACCCAGAAGCGATGCGTGTGCAGGTTCGGCAAGAAGCGGGTCTTCTTCTTGACGTTGGAGTGGGAAACGGTGTTACCCACCATCGGCTTTTTGCCGGTGACTTGGCAGACTTTGGACATGGCTGAAGGACTCTTGGCCTGACGTGATTGCGCTCGGCAAGACGCCGGACACACAAAAAGGGCGCGAAGGATAGCGGGGCAACCTCGGCCGGTCAAGGATTATCCAAAGCCGTAGGGCGTGTCATCAGTTACACGCCCTACACCCAGCCCCGCTCCGCCAGTGAAACCGGCTCGCCCTCGCCTACCACGAAATGATCAGCCAGCCGCACATCGACGGTCGCCAACGCAGCTTTCAACCGTTCAGTGAGCTGCTTGTCCGCTAGGCTCGGCTCGCAGTGGCCTGAGGGGTGGTTGTGGGCAAACACCACCGCCGAAGCCCCTAGCCTGAGCGCAGCCTTCACCACTTCGCGCGGGTAGACCGCGGCTTCGCTGATGCTTCCGCGCGCCAGCTCTTCGGTGGCGATGAGTTGCATCTGGCGATCGAGGAACAAGCCCAGGAAGACTTCCTGCGGCTCTTCGCGCAGCCGGCTCACCAGATAGCGGCGCACCGCAGAGGGCTCCTGCAACAGATGGCGCTCCGGCAGCTCCTCGGCCAGATGCCGACGTGCCAGCTCCAGCACAGCCTGCAACTGGGCGTACTTGGCTGCGCCCAAGCCCTTGGCTCGGCAGAAATCGGCCTGGCTAGCCTTGAGCAGCGGTCGCAGACCGCCAAACTGTTGCAGCAGATCACGGGCGAGATCGACCGCGCTGCGCCCGGCAATGCCGGTGCGCAGGAAAATCGCCAGCAGCTCGGCCTCGCTCAGTCCTGCGGGCCCGCGCGCCAGCAGCTTCTCGCGCGGACGCTCGTCCTCCGGCCAGTCCTTGATGCCGCTCACGCAGCGCCCGACAAAGCAGGAGGCAAAGGGCAATGCAGGCTGGCGCAAGTCACCCTGAGCAGCTCAGCCTCGCCGATGGTGACGCGACCATCGTGGGCCAGCACTTTCACCATCGCCTCGATCAGCAGTTGCTTCGCCAGCGGCACCAGCGCATCGAGCTGGACCAAGGCTGCATCCAGTGCCACCGGCCAGTTCGCGGGCAGCTGCGGCGCACGGGCAACGCGCGGCCAGAGATGCGACCAGCCTGCCGAGTACGCGCGCCGAGCCGCATCGCCGCGCGCCGAGCCTGCATCGGCGAGCACACTGAGCAGCAGCGCGACTTCATCCTCCAGCTCGGCCAGCCGACGACCGGCGGCTGGCGCTGCTGCAGGTGCCAACCAGTCGCTGATCTGCACGGCCAGCATCCGCGCCAGCACGAACTCGAACGCCGCTACCCGGCCATCGGCCTGTGCCAGCACCGTGACCAGTTTCTGCAACGTCTGTAATTCAGCCGCCGGGTGCGAGCGCAGCTGCGGGAACGCCAGCGCCGCCAGCGGCAACCGCAGTGCCGGGTGCAGGTTCTCGGCGATCTGGTGCAGCACCATCACCCTGGCTGCTTCAGCCGGCCCACGGACGGCATTGATCTCAGCACGCTGGCGGGTGGCGATGGCAGCATCGTGGTCGACCAGCAAGGCCAGCAGCAGGGCTGCCGCATCGTCGCCGGACTGCGCCGCCGCCCGTAGCGGAGCCGGCAGGGTGGCGTGCAAGGTTTCGGCATAGCGGTAGTCATCCGCCCCCGGATGCGCCAGCTGCGAAACCACAGCGCCTGGCGTCACCGCGCGGGTGGTCCCGGCAGAAAGAAACTTCACCGGCGCTTCATCGCCGGCGTCGCTGAAAAAACCGGGGTCGTTCCATTCTGCCGTCTTCAGCTGCAATTGCTCCGGCTTGAACTGTGGCTCGATGCGACGGATGCGCTGGACCAGCGGCGGATGGGTGGCAAACAACAAGGAGTAACCCACGCCATCGCCAAACAGCATGTGGCTCACTTCCTCGCTTTTTGGCGCTTCGAGCTTCGAGCCGGTGTCAATGCCGGCGATTTTTTTTAGCGCGCCCGCAATGCCACGCGTTTGCCGGGTGAACTGCACGGCGGAGGCATCCGCCAGATATTCCCGCTGGCGCGAGATGCGCGCCTTGAT
>Ga0255086_1000039_pt1 | contig 42522 bp, 29 predicted proteins | sample Colum_Cont_RepC__FD_188438 | JGI IMG/M metagenome (GOLD analysis project Ga0255086, IMG submission 188438) | Freshwater microbial communities from Columbia River, Oregon, United States - Colum_Cont_RepC_8d | ecosystem: Environmental > Aquatic > Freshwater > River | place: USA: Oregon | collected... | reverse complement strand
TCTCTACGGCGCGCCCGCAAATGCCTGAGTGGGCCTGCAAGCAGAAGCTCTCCGGCTGGGTTGAGGCGCTATTCGTGGTGATGCCGAACGGTCATGTTCAGGACGTGCGCATCCTCGATGCAGACCCCAAGGGGGTCTTCGAGGCTGCTGCGGTGCAGAGCATCTCCAAGTGGCTGTATTCAGCCACCGGCAAGGCGGCAGAGGTTAAGCAGCGCGTGCCGATGAACCATGAAGACTGTGCCTACAACTGGTAGCCCGCTGCTGGCGCGTCAGCACGTAAAGCTTGCTGTGCTGACAACCTTGGCTATGGTGCTTTTGCCTTGCGGCATCACGAGGGCCGATCAGTACCAGAGCGAGGTGCGGGAGATCGACATCCCCAAGGTTCCACAAAAGGCAGTTGATGCGCAGACACTGCTGAAGTCCACTACCGATCCTTACGGCCGTGCCTTACTACTTCAAGAACTGGCTGGCCAGGCTATTGAGCAGAAGGACTATTCCAAGGCGCAGCATCTGTTACAGCAGGCGCTAAACCTCAATGTCCTATCCGGGCCAGCAGCCGAGCTGCTGCGCAAGGACCTGGCCTCGCTGGCAATGGCATCGGGAAACCTGAAGCAAAAAGTACCGCAGCTGGAAGCACTGGTGAAAGCGGGGCAGGCGAGTCCTGAAGTCCATATGGCACTCGGTGCGGCCTATCTGGAACAACGCAGATTCAAGGAGGCGGTGCCACTGCTTCAAAAGGGAATTGCCGCCACGCCACGTCCAGATCCCAACTGGCGCATGGCGCTGATCGCCGCCCTGATGGGATCGGGTCGGGAAGGTGAGGCAGCGACCGAACTCGAATCCATACTGCGAACCGACCCTAATCGGAAGGAAGCCTGGATGCAGCTTGCAGCTTTGTATCTGAAAGCCGGCAACTCTGAACGCGCTCAAGCGACGATGGAGGTCGCCAATCGCCTGGGATATCTGCGCAGTGTGGAAGACAGAGAGCGGCTCGTGCTGTTGACTGGCCAGATCGGTGCCCCCTTCGAGGCTGGATCGGTGCTTCAGGCTTGGATGCAGCAGGGTTTGATGCCGCCCAGTGCCGAGAACCGCAAACTGCTGGCTGCCCTATGGGTGCGTGCCAAAGAGAAAACGCTGGCGTTGAAAGTGCTTGAGGAGCTTGCCGTCAGCCAGGGAAGCCGAGAAATCTATGAACAGATGGCGCAGCTGCTGCGCGAGCGGCGCGATTACGCACGCGCAGAAGCTGCGCTGAGCCAGGCGCTGCAACTGGGAAAACCCAGTGGAACCCTGATGCTCAATCTTGGATTGGTGCGCTATCAGCAGGCGGATGTCGATGGCGCACTGAGTGCCTTTCGCCAGGCGGCTGAGTTTTCAAGCCAGCAGAAGCTGGCATCGGATTGGATTCGTTACCTCGAATCTGGTCAGGCGCGCGAGCTGGCGCTCGCTGCCGCTGCCCAGGGCCCTGCGGTGCTGGATGAGTCGGTCAGCCTCAGTGGGCGGTTGCTGGGGCGCACCGAAATCGCCAGTGCTGGAGTCGCAGGAAACAATGGTCCCGCCGAGACTTCAGGCTCTATGCCTGCCGTTCGCCGTCGGGCTACGTGGCCGCTAACTGCAATCGGTGCTGAAGTTGAGGGCAATGCCGACGGCAGCATCCCGGCCTGGTCTGGCGGCATTTCGCCCGCACGGCTGCCCGCTTCATTCCGGGCCGGACAGCGGCTTGTCGATCCATTCTCGATCGAGCGGCCGACGCAGACCATCACCGCGAGAAATGTCGATCAATTCCGGAATCTGCTTTCGAAGGGCCATCAGGCGCTGTTCGCACGGTATCCCGACTACCGAATGCCAATCTATAAAACCCATCGCAGCGTGTCCTATCCGGTAGCCATCACCAAGAGCTCCGAGGCCAACATCGGTAAGGCACGGTTGGTCGGGTCCGACTCGCTTGAAAACGCACGACTGGGGTTCCCATTTCCGAAGCCGGAGAACGGCGTAGAGGCGCTTTGGAACCACCGCGTACGCTACCGGGGCAACACGGTGGCGCTGCAGTCGAGACAGGCCGTGGTCACTGCAACTGGCAAGGTGACACAAGAGTATCGACTTAACGAGACAGCCTATTTTCGCTATGGCAACACGGATGACCCCGTCGATATCTCCTCGCAGAACATCCTGCTTTATTACCTGCTCAAGTTCACTGGTGCCGGTCTTGCCAACTTCCTCGCACTGGCACACGAAACCGCCAACTCAGAGAAAGACGCGCGTGCTATCTGGGTGGCGCCGCCGGGTTCACCAAAGCTTTTTCGTATCCCGCCAGTCGGCTACGACCAGCCATTCCCTGGTACCGAGGCGATGTATTTCGTCGATATGATCGACATGTATAACGGCCCGTTCGACCGATACGTCTGGAAACTGATTGGCAAGCGCGAGCTGATGTTGCCCTACAACGCCTACAGACTCTCCGACGGCAGCCAGACCTACGCACAGCAACTCACGCCGAACTTTTTCAATCCCGACAATGTGCGTTATGAGCGCCACCGAGTCTGGGTCGTGGAGGCCACCGAGCGTGGTGGAAAGAGGCACAGCTTTGGACTCAGAGTCTTCTATCTTGATGAGGACAGTTGGAACGTTGTTCTGGTTGAGAACTACGACCATGAGGGACGTCTCTGGCGGTTCCAAGAGGGGCATGTTCTGCCGCACTATGCCGTGCAGTCGGCAAACTGCTTCCCCGTCATCACCTACGATCTCAAGGATGGTCGCTACTTCGCGAGCCGCCTGCTTTCAGAAGAACCGGCTCCGATTTTCAACTCGGCGATGAACAAGAACCAGTTTCTGCCGGCAAGTGTGCAAGCCAAACATTTGCGCTGAACTAAAGGACAAACTGATGGCAAGTGCTCAGCATCACTTCCCAATGCCGAGTGCAGCTTCCAATTCGTCCAGTGCTTCCCCGCAATACACCGCGATGCGCTGAACATGCGGCAACGCATCGCGCCAGGCTGTGAAGCCAAAATTCAAATTGTCGTGATAGCGCACGCAAGTGATGTTCAGGGCTTGGCCGTGGTAGAGCACCGATGCCGGATACATGGCCTGCATCTTGGCGCCAAACAGGTAAAGCTCCTGCTGCGGGCCGGGCACATTGGAGATGGTGACGTTGAACATGGGACGTGTTCGGCCACCGAGTCCGGTCAGCTGCTGAAGAAGATAAGGCCCCATCACCGCCATCGTGAACGCGCCAACAGTGGTCCGTGGCAAGGCACTGATGTGCCTTTTGAGTGCCGCAGTCGATGCATGCACTCGCTTTAATCTTTCAAGTGGATCAGCCTCGTCAGTCGCCAGATCCGCAAACCCGAAACTGATTGCAGTGCCAACACTGATTTCTCCAGCGGGCCTCACGTTGATGGGGATGCAGGCGGTGGTTGCCTTGTCGGGCAATTCACCGGCTTCGGCCAGTAGTCGGCGCAGGCCACCTCCACAGAATGCGAGCACTACATCATTCACCGATACTTCGGCTTGATCTGCAATGCGTTTGAGTCTTGCCAGCTGCACGCACTGGGTTGATACGCGGCGCTGACCGGTAATGCGTCCGTTCAAGACGGTATGTGGTGCCGCGAAAGCGGAAACCAGATTCGCTACGCGTTGTGACCTTGGGAGTATCAGCGGATACAGATTACGTATGGACTTGAGCAGCAGGCCGCGGCGATTGACCAGCGCTGTACGGGGCAGAATTTGCTGTGATTTGGTCTCGGAAGACTCTGGCGCGCTGTCTCGACTCGGATTCCTGTGCTTTTTGGAGGCCTTGCTGACATGCCCCCAAGGTGGCGAACCGATCACCGTAGGATCAGGTGAGAGTGCCTGCGAGATGATGCGCATGCCAGCGACCCCATCGAGCAGGACGTGGTGAATTTTGAGAAACAACGCGAAGCGATTTTCCTCCAGACCTTCGATGACGTAGCACTCCCACATCGGCCTGCGCAGATCCAGTGAATTGGCGTGCAACCGCGAGACCAGCTCACCCAGTTCACGTTCGCCGCCCGGCTGCGGCAACGCCAGCCGCCGGACGTGATATTCGAGATCGGGCTGGCCTTCATTTTCAAGCAGCGGTAGGCGTCGTGCCACAGCGCCAGCGGCAAGATGCAGATTCCAAGGGCTTGTCAGCGACTGCACCGATCGCAGATGGGTAGTGAGGTCGCGCATATAGCTGGGAGGTGCTCCCGGTGGGAGCTCGAAAATCATCAGTCCGCCGACGTGATTCGGAGTATCGCGGCTTTCAAGTAGCAGCCAGCCCAGATCAAGTGGTGGCACCAATCTTCTGCTCATGCCTGCATCCTCGCGTAATGACTTTGTTCAGAAAGATTGCTAGTCAGCAGAATGAGGTGACCTGGCCCCATCACTGAGTTGCCTTGAAAGTGATGCTCATGGTGTATCGACATCTTGTGACTTTGAACCTTGCAGGCCATTCGCAGGCAATCGATTCCGTCGAGTGCAATATGGATGAGCAAGCCAAGGCCGAGCAGCCTCAATGGCTTCGCCACCATGAGGGTGGCGTAGAGCACAATCGCGGGAAGTGTATGCAGGGGGTGGAATCCCAGACTGCAGCGACCGGCCGAGTAGATGGGTGTGGCGAGTAGGTGATCGATATCTATCCCCCAGCCGGCCAGCAGCCAGCAGGCAGCCCACAGAAATCGCTCTCGGAACAAGAGCCAAGCCAGCAGGGCAGGGATCAGCGCATGCAGGCCAAGGTGCAGTGCAGCTCCTGGGCTCACTAAGTGCTCCTAAGCGGCTTTCAGAAGCCCAGCTACACCACGTTCCGCCAATGCCATACGCGCAGCCTGCTCGCCGATGACCATGCAGGGGGCGTTAGTATTGCCGCCAATCAGAGTAGGCATGATCGAGGCATCGGCGACGCGTAGACCCTGGATGCCATGCACGCGTAGGTGACTATCGACAACCGCCATTGCATCCCCACCCATCTTGCAGGTGCCGACGGGATGGTAAATGGTCTCAGCGCGGCTGCGGATGTTAGCCAGAATATCCGCATCGGAGCGCACCTCTGCGCCTGGCTCCGTCTCCCCGCCGTTGATGTTCTTGAAAGCTGGGGCTGCGAAGATACGACGTGCCAGTTTGACGCCCTCGATTAGCTCTTTCGCGTCATCGGGGTGACTCAGATAATTTGGTTGGATCAGCGGGTCTGCTAATGGATCCGCGGACTGCAGGCCGATGAAGCCGCGACTCTTCGGGCGCAGCTGGCAGACGTGCAAGGTACAGCCATAGCCAGCAACCAGCTTTCGGCCATGATCTTTCAGGAAAGTTGGCAGAAAGTGCAGTTGCAGCTCAGGACGCTCTGAGGATGTATGTAGCTTGACGAAACCCCCACTTTCCGAAACGTTGCTAGCAAGAAACCCGCGGCGGCTGAACAGGTAGCGGAACAAACCGATGACCGCTCGAGGGATGAAAGACAGCGCAAGGCCGATGGACTGCTTGCTGCGATCACGCACCATCACTGTCATGTCGAGATGGTCCTGGAGATTCTGGCCGACGCCAGGCAGCTCATGCTGAAGCGGAATGCCGTGCTTCGACAACATCTCACGAGGGCCGATGCCGGAGAGCAACAGCAGGTGCGGCGAATTGACCGCGCCGCCACAAAGGATGACTTCGTTCTTTGCCCGCAAAACCTGCCGCTGTCCCGCACGCTCGACTTCGATGCCTACAGCGCGTCGAGCCTCAAGAATCACCCGCGTCGCCCTGGCAGCCGTGAACACGGTGAGGTTGGGGCGACCCTCTGCCATACCCAAAAAGGCGCGTGCCGAACTCCAGCGTCGCCCGCTTTTCTGCGTCACTTGGTAAAAGCCGACGCCTTCTTGCACGGCACCATTGAAATCACGATTTTCAGGAATGCCAACTTGCTTTCCAGCTTCAACGAATGCATCCGCCAGTGGATTCGGCTCCAGCACATCGGACACGCTCAATGGGCCGCCCTTGCCGTGGAATGAAGAGCCGCCGCGCACGTTGTCTTCATGTTCCTTGAACACCTTCAGCAATGACGAATAGCTCCACTGGCTGCCGTTCTGAACAGCCCAGTCGTCATAGTCCTTTGCATGGCCGCGGATGTAGACCATCGCGTTGATAGAACTGGAACCACCCAAAGTCTTGCCCCTTGGCCAGAACAGGCGGCGTCCATTTAACTGCGCCTCCGGCTCTGTGTTGAAACACCAGTTGACCTTCGGGCTGCCGATCAGACCGATCAGGCCCAACGGCATGTGGATTAGCGGGCTGTTATCGACGGGGCCGGCTTCAATAAGACAAACCGTGCAGTCCTTCTCTGCACTCAGCCGGGCTGCGGCGGCACACCCTGCAGAACCACCACCTACGATGATGTAGTCGAAAGTATTTTCAGTCATTGCTCGCACCTCAAAATTTACATTTGTTTGTCAATTCCGACGGCTGATCGCCCGCTCACTCCACAATCTTGAGCTCAACCCTGCGATTAAGCTCTCGACCTTCATCGGTATCGTTGTCTGCCACAGGCTCTGATTCGCCATAGCCTTTGGCTGACATCCTGTCGGCTGCAATGCCTCGTTCGGTCAAGTAGTTCATGACACTTTGAGCACGCTGGTTGGAGAGCTTAGAGTTATAGGCATCGCTGCCACGTGCGTCGGTATGACCGGCAATTTCGACGCGAATGTTCTGTGCGCTGAGCAAGGCATCCCCAGCCTGATCGAGAATTGTCTTCGCATTGGGCACGAGATTCGCGCGATCAAACTCGAACGTCACACCCCGAAGCACAATTTTGTCGCCGGCCTTGCAGCCCTCGAGGCTTACCGGCGCGCCGTTTTCAGGTGACTGGCAATCGGGTACAGGCGGAGGAGTTGGCTCGGGCAGCGGACAACCAGTGGCGTCCACAGCAGTTCCCGGTGGGGTATCCGGACATTGGTCCGCATCGTCTGTCACGCCATCACCATCGGTGTCTGTTGGCGCAACGACTGGAACTACCTCAACGCTTGCGACTTCAGGTTCGGGAGCCAAGGGCGCTGGTGCGGCGACTGGGGCGGGGCCTGCACCGATGGGAATCAGAAGACCTAGACTGGCAACACCCTCGTTGAGAGCATTGTTGTACTTGTCGGCAGTCAGTTCACCACGGTGCATGTCGCTGCGGAAAGCGACCTCCGCACGCAGCGACACACCCGTAGCTACCAGGTCGAATGGCCCGACCAGATAGCCCATGCCGACGGTCCACAGAATGGATCGGTAATCCGGATCGAGGCCAGGGTGATCCTTGAATCGACCGTAACCGAGACCGGCGAGACCATAAAGACCACCACTGGTGGGGAACAGCAGGCCCCTCACAGCACCCGACACCAGCTTCGCACTGTCTGCGCCGTTTGCGTCAGCCTTGAATGATGCGTAATGGGCAGCCAATTCAAAGGCAAATCGTTGCTGGAACTGTTTGCCGATGGCAACGGTGCCGCCCAGCCCGTTTTTGGTGCCCCGGTCAGAGTCCGCCAGTGTGTAAGTGGCCATCGGCGATACATAGAAGCGATCAGCGATCGCAACAGATGCGCTAAGGCCAGAGGATCCCGTTGCGCTGCTGCCTTCTTCGTCCTGAGTGAACGCAGGAAGCGGAATCGCCAAACACCCGACTGAGATAGCGATCAACAACTTGTTTCGGTTCATGCCAGTGCTCTCCTCATGTGCATGTTGCTATCTGGCACGTGTGCCGACAGCTTTTGTTGGTGAAGTAGACAGCGTTGCATCGTTTTGCTCGCTCATCTTTACGACTCTTCACAAGCATCCAGTAAAGATACGCACTATGTCAATATAAGCGCGGAGAGACCAGAGGCGCAGCGTGGGTCATAGTGTTGTCTGCGGAGCTCTGTCTGGGGTCTTATAGGTCGCTGATGATGCCCTCAAAGTCGATAGGGCCATGTAATTTCTGCCTGTTTTGTAGGCCTGCGTGCAGTCGAGTCATGCCGGGCGATCTGGAATTACTGTCTTCGCATAACTGATAAGTAAAACTAACCACTTTAAGAAAAGGCGAGTCATCTGCGCCTACAATAGCCATCGAAAGATCTGCGCAGGAGATCAACCATCATGTTGGCGAAGACGCTAGGCACCCTGGAAATGGCGCGCCACTTTTGTGACGCAGTGCCTCACAACCGCGACCTCGGCATCGAGATTGTGTCGATGGAGAATGAACTCGCCACCATGAGGCTGAAGCCTCATGGTGGCCTCCTGGGGGACTCCAGTCGAAACCTAGTATTCAACAGCGTCGCTCTGTCGTTGGCAGATGCCTGCTCAGGGTTGGCCGTCTTCGTTGCAACAAAGACACTGCTGCCGATTTCGACGCTGGATTTACGCATGGATTACTTGCGAGCGATGCCAGGTCATCAAGCCTTGACTGCAATCGCAAGTTGCTATCGCCACACTGCAGAGATTGCTTTCGTCCGCTGCTCGGTTTACTCAGAAGAAATCGCGGAGCCCGTTGCGATTGGTAGCAGTGTGTTCATGCGAGCAAAAGAAGGGGGTAAGGGGCAGGAGGTCTGGAAGGCCGCATTGGAGAAAGGGAGTTCCTCAGACGTTGAGGTCGGCATCCACTATCGGAAGCCGAAGCTGTCGGCATCGCAATCAATCACAGAGCCTGTGGCGACGGGCGAAAGCTCTAATCATCAGGACGAAGAGCGCGATGACCTGCGTCGTCTAATCGAGCAACTTCCGTACGCACAACATCTTGGACTGTGCATCGCAATGATTTCCGGGATTAGTTACCTCAAGATGCCGTACCACAGTGGGCTGGTCGGCAATATGATGTTGCCAGCACTTCATGGCGGCACCCTGGGTGCGTTGATGGAAATTGCGGCTTTGATCGCCTGCCAGCGGCTGGATTCCCTTCGTCGGATGCCGAAGCTGGTCGACAGCACCATCGACTACCTCCGCTCTGGCAAGACGAAGGACACGTACGCGCTGGCCACAATCGTGCGTAGTGGCCAGCGTGTGATCACCGTTCACGTTGAATGCTGGCAGGATGATCCAAGCAACGTCATAGCAATTATGCGAATGCAATTGCTGGTTCCCGGTTCAAATCCTCAATGATTTTCGCGGCAGAATCGTTCACCTCTTTTGATCACGCGACTCTGGTGCTTTGGCGCAGCCCGCCCGTCATCTCGCGGCCGACGCTTCACTGGGCTCATGCAACCGGCTTTAGCGCGCTCACCTATCTCCCCATACTCAATTCGCTCGCCGAAGAGATGAATGTTGTCGCCTGGGACATGCGTGGGCATGGAGGTAGCAGCGGAAGCGGCGTCAGGGACAGTTTCAGCGGGTGGGAGACTTACTATCGCGACATGGTTGCCATGCTCGATGCATCGCCAGAGCCGATCTGGCTCGCAGGCCACTCCATTGGTGCGACCTGCAGCCTGGTTGCAGCATGCCAGCGGCCTGAAAAAGTTAAAGGTCTGTTGCTCTGCGAGCCTGTGATTCTTGATCTGCGAAGCCGATTGCTACTCCGGCTGATGCGATCGCTCGGACGCGCCGACAGAATCGGCCTTGCGAAAGGCGCAGCGCGTCGCCGTTCAACATTCCCTTCACGAGATGATGCGTTGGCGAATTACCGGGCGAAGGCCACTTTCCGAAGCTGGACAGATGAGTGGCTGCGCGCTTATGTCGATTCAGGCTTCAGAGTGCATGAGGGCGGGGGTGTGCAGTTGGCCTGCTCACCACAATGGGAGTCCCTGACTTTTCAGCACACGGAGTCGAGTCCATGGGGCAGGATGAAACAACTGCCAGTTGAAGTCCGAGTATTGGCTGGCACTAAAGGATCGACATTTCCTCAGGCTGTTCACAGCAGATTTCGGCGTCGCATACCGGGTGCAAAAATCGTCTCCATCGCAAATAGCAGCCATTTTCTGCCTATGGAGTGTCCGAATGCAGTTACCGATGAGCTATTCGATCTAGTTAAATAGACGGAGCGGTACAGCGCCAGAAACCGGACCAGCAGGGCACGGAACGCAAACATAATGTGAGTGTAGGGTGCTCAAGAGGCGGGACAAGCGACGCAGGCAGCAACTTCTACGTGGATATAGCGTGAGCTTCCGATCTTTTGGTGAACAGGACAGTGATGACGAATCTAGCTTTCTGGCTCGCTAGGAACCCCAAAACGGGAGTTCCAATCCACCTCACTTAGACCAACTGCTTTTTGAAGCGATTGCAGTTGGCTCAACGTCAGGACGGGCTTTTTGTTGATGCACAAGCGCTGCCGATAGATTTCATAGCCACGCTCTCCGATCAGGTGCTTCACAAGGGTAAGTATTGCGTCGCCGAGCTCTGGGTCGGTTGGCACCACCGAAGACCGTCCTGATTGAAGGTCTACACCACCCTTTGCCGATGGGCCAGACGAAAGAGCTCGGTCTATATCCACTCCGGGTGTCAAAGATTTCAGAAGCGATCTGAGAGCCCCATTCTCACGTTGCACCCAACGTGCTTGCCCCTCGATGTCTTTCGCGCGCGCTTGCAGGACCGGGTCTTGTAGTTGATCAGCTAGGCTTCTGCCGCGATCAGGTCCTTTCTGCATACGTGCCGCCTGCTCGTTCATTCGCAGTCGGACGTAATCGCCCAATGATGAACCCTTATTGCTGACAGTCGAATAAGCAGGCCCATCTGGCCCACAGCGCCTAACTACTTCAGCTGCGGAGATGAGAATACCGTCCTTCTCCATACGGTCGCAGATTTGCTTCAGTGCCTCGACATTGTTCCTGCGCAGGCTGTTTCGGGAGCCGATTATCTGGTCATACAGAACTGCTGAAGCGCGACGGTCATCCGTTTTGGTACTTTCCATATTGCTACGCCTTCCCGACCAGCGGGGACTGAGTGCCACCCAGCATGGGTTTCGAGAATACGGACGTGAATAGAGATTCGAGTTCGTTCTTAAGATGCGGAATGGATGACATCTTTTCTCTGCCATTCAAGATTTGCGCAGCATGCTCGGGACTTTCAGCGGCATGCAACAACATCTCCACAGTCAGGTTTGCTGCTGTCAGACGATCCTTGTCGTCAAGACTAAAGTGCATTGCCGCTAATCCGCTGTGATTGACAGAAAGAAACTTGGCAACAGCCATCTCGATATCCAAACGTGCTGGCTTGCTGTCGATGCTGTAGTCCGGCAACAGCTCCGAAAAGGTCGAGAGAACCAATTTCAGTTCGAGCTCGGAGGAACGCCGCACTGCCCAGTCTGGCTCCGTTTGAACATGCGAAGTCAGAAGCAGTGCGCTGGTTTCCTTTGCCGTGGAGTCTCCTGAGTGAATGGAGGCTCTGTAAGCAGCAAGTTTTTCTTTCGATGCCTGGTAGAACCGCATCCGGTGCCACCACTCGGTCAGCATGTCGTTCAACTGGCGCTCTTCCACGTCGGCTTGGGCTCGTAATCCATTTGCACGCCCATGCTCTCGGGCGTCTTCCGCGTCCATGATCTTTTCGCGCAGGGTGCTCAAAGCACTAGTTTTGTCGCGGATCTTGTAGATCAGCTGATTCCCCTCAATGGTCTGGCCCAACAGAAATGCCGGGCCAGTAAGCCAGAATCTGCACTGAGGACACGACGGCCCGCGGTCGCCTGTCGGCACTGGCTTCGGTCTGCCGTGTTCATCCAGGGCACCCTCGCTGCACCGAGTTCCAGGGCAAATTCCGGATTGCCGGATCAACGCAAGGCCGGCGTTTTCTCCAAGGGCATCAAAACCGTTGTAAGCATCAACGTAATCATGGTGGCTCACTAGATGTGGCTTGTTTCGACTCAGCTCAGCCTGATCGAACGCTGGAATCGCGGAATGTGCTCCGCCCGCCTGCGCTTGCGCTTCTTCGAGGTAGGCACGCATAGCGCCAGGAGTCGGTTTGTCGTACCAAAGCGTCATCACATAAGTGGCATGGCCCGCAATATATTCAGAAACGATGTTGAGCGGGACACCACGATCCAGCAGGTCTGTAATGCCAGATACCCGCAATGTATGTATATCGTGGATGGCGCGAGGCTGCGGAGTATCCTCAGTGCCGGGCTGAACAAGCTGCACATGTCCCCCGGCGGGCTCGTGAGATGAAGCATTCAGCCGTCTTTGAGCTTCGCCACACAGCTTCCCCCACAGCTTCATCAACTTCTGTTTTGGAACTGGTAAGGAGTGATCGCTGGCGCGCTCGGAGACTGCATCACGGAAAAGGCAGAAGAATTTGCCACCCAAATCAGCTAGAACCTCTGGGGTGTTTCTGTGTCCCTGTGCGTCATTGATCGTCTGCAAGTTGGGATGATCTGCGTAACGCAAAATCCAATCTCGCTGGAATCGAAGGTGCATTAGTAGTTCTTGGCTGACCCAAGGAATAGCGTACCCGTCTCCGCTGGTTTTATTGACTGGAACCCAAAGCCCGAGGATGTCCCCACCTCCTACCATCCCGGACGCCATGACTTGTAGGAAGCCTTCACGTCTGCGGCAATCGAGCTTCCCGTCAATAAGGAGTTGGTCAGGATTAGGCACCATGCGATCGAGATCAAAATCGTAAATCTCTGCGTCTCCTTCTCCAGAATCGAACATGCGGGCCTGAATACTCCTCAATGGGATAGTGAGAAGCGTGTAAAGCAGAATCGCCGAACTTGGGCACCAAACGTATTCCAGCTTGCCTGTTTCTTTGTCAACAAGATTGCCCCAGTCAGTATTCTTTTTTGACCATTCAAAGTCATCATCGACAAGAATGCCACGCATAGTAGCCATAATATCGGCTGCGATAGTTTTTCGCTGCGTGCCCGCACGATATTGTTCGCTGAATCTGTCGTACTTCATATCAACAGGATTCGGAACCCAGGTTACTTCATCGGAAATTTTTGATTTATTCCCTATGAAATCGTAGAACTGAGAGACAAAAAGAAGCCTGCCATTCCTTGCTGCCATGCCGTCACATTTACTCACTAGCCAGTTTCGATATGAATTGCTGCTCGAATCTAGATCATTGATATGTTGACGACGAAGCTCAAGTGCATTTCGGGGGGCATTGGGCAACTGCAGTATAAAATCTGCAAAACTATTGGCGCTAGTTTTTCTTGAAGCATAGGAAGAGTCAATAACAGATTTAAGAAACTCCTCCAGTTGGTCGGCCCAAGCACTCAAATGTGGCGCTTCTACTCGAATGCGCTCCATGGAATAGAAGTCATCGAGTGAAACGGCTATTTTTGTAGCCACCAGCAGCTTTACTGGGGTGTGGGCTCTTAACTTACTATTGCGAAGTCGAATAATTATGTTATAAGCCCTTCGATTCATACCTGCAATTCTGGCCGCAGACTCACTATTTATAACATTTAATGCAAAGTCAAAAACTTCTCGGCTTACTTGATGAAAAGATCTGAATGTGCTGGAAAGAACGAAAAAAGCTATATCTTTCTCAATGTTCTTCTCGGTAGTTTTTACTGCTTCATAGCCTCGAAGTTCATTAAACATGCTATCTATTTCAGCTGGACGGAAGTCTTCATGAAAATATCTCTGATAATTCATGCCGTGCATTAATGACTTGTTCAAAATCGGCTGGGCGCCTCTATACAAAAAGGGAAAAAGCAACCAACCTTTGGCCCAAGCCATTCCAAGCAGCTCAAAAGCCCGCGCTTGGCTTCGATGCCGAACGGTGCTTGTGTTAAGTTCAGACTTTGTATCCGCCGCCATGCCTGCAAATATGCTTCCTATCAATACATCTATGAGCACTCCGAAAAAATCAGATCCTGTCTTACATTTATTATAAATGGCTTTGAAGTATGTAAAACCCGTTTCATCAACATTCTCATCAATGTAAACGGCGAGCATTTCAGCAGTATTCTTTGGTTTGAGCCCTACTACGGCTGCTCGCTGCTGATCAATTGAAAACGTTTCCAATATGCGCTCAAAATCGCGCCACGTTGTAATGCCTAAGTGTGAATAAATAATCTCTTTCGGAAAATGTATTGTCTGTTTACCTTGAGAAGTGAAAAGAGAGATGCATTTATCGCCTCTCGAATTGGGCTCAATAAGCTCCTTCCAATATGCTTCTCTTCTAAAAGTGGCATGCTCGTGGATCAGTGCATCAACATCCGAGAGCGATGGAACTTTTATTAATGAAAATTTCTTATGACAACTGTTGAACATGATCGGCGGCGCGCCATCCAAGTCTGAATTGAAACTTCTGACTTGCTCTAGTGAGAGATATTTGAACGAGTAGTCTCCTGTATCAAGTTTCCGTAAAATATTTTCTTGTATGGGATTGGCTATTGACTGTTCGGAAAGTCGTTTCTTAATGTTAGAACGTCCCACCGTTGAGTTCACCTCCTTAAGTGTTAGTGGCTGCACATGCGGATAGTCCTCATTGCGAAGCTTAAGTAACATGTTGTAGCTGCGCATCACAAGATTAGAGACAAATCGGTCGCTTGGCGATATTGCAAGGCATGCCTCTTCTACAAGTCCGTGTGCGTGCTGAATAAATGGATCACTAAGCTGATCAAAATTCTTGAAAGTCGATGATAAGTATAAAAAAGATAAGTCCCTCGAATGTTTATGTTCTGTTGCATTATTGCAGGTAAGCTGGTCTATCTTTTCTATGCAATGTCGTACTTGTAGCGGAATAATATCTCGATGGAAGTAACGGGAGTGATTCTCGCTTCTAACCCAGCGTGGCTTTGCTATATTATCGGACAGCGGATAAATAAATGGAAACAAGATCCAATTTTTCACCCAAGCCATACATAACAATTCCATAATCCTAAATCGACTGGAATGGCTTGGCAGTCCGCTGCTGATCGGATGTAGAAAATCTTTGATTACTCGAAAGAAGAAATCTGATGGCGAATCGCTTTGCTCTTTGAGAGTGGAAAAATAAGAATAGCCAGTCTGATCGCTGCCTCTAACATGTTTATACAAGGAAAGCATTTCCTCGGTATTAGTTGGCTTCAGTTTTGCAGCAAGAACTCTTTGCTCATCTATCGATAAACGTGATATTTCAGATTTTATAGATTTATAACTAGAAATATTTAGCTGCCTCTTAACTGCCTCTAGCTCTATTCTTTCAAATGAGTCTCCACGAAAATTGAAGAAAGCAATAGTCGATCGCTCGTTATGCCCCCCATCCATTAGTTCTCGCCAATATGCCTCCCTGCGAAAGTCGGCATATAAATCTATTAGATTTGTTAGCTCTGAGATAGAGGGCTCTACTAGCAACGTAAAACGCTCTGAATCCGTATTGAATTGAATAGGTTCAACGTTTGCAAGCGGTGACGTAAAAGCCACTGGTTTGCTTTTACTAATATATTCATCGATCATTTTATTCTTCTTTTCAGGAATTTGGTATCAATCGCTCCAAATGGTGTTGTGTTAATTTCATGCAAAGAACAGGGTGTATTGAAAGGTTGCACCTCTCTGAAACTTTTTTTAATATCCGCTCGCTCAGCAGATTCAACGACTTGTGGCGTTTCTGCGTTTGCTAAATGTTCTGCCTCTCTCAGAGCAGCGTTGGCCGTTGAGGGGGAGATGTGTGCATATATTGCTGTAGATGAAAGCTGCATGTGCCCCATCCATTTCTGAATCATCAGCAGTGAAGCTCCAAGTCGATCTGCACAGTAGAACCCGTAGTAATGCCGAAGCGAGTGAATGCCGAAACCCTTAAGCGAGATTCCATGCTTCTTTTCAACTCTGCGGCAGGCTAGTGAAAACTGTTTTTCGACTGCTGACAGTGTTAGGGGCTCTCCATCAAGAGAGACAAAATGATAAGGGTGATGTTTTTTAGGCAGCATTGGTCTTAAGTTATGCAAATACGATCTATGCAAATTTACAAGCTTTGAGCCTGCGTCTTGAATGAAATATATTTGTGACTCTAATGCCGCTTCATCGTCAAATTTAATTCCCTTCCAACCGACTGCGGTTGGCAGTGCTCCATGCTCTGTGCGTGGAAGTAATTTGAACATTGTTTTCAAGTAATCGCTGCGTTTTCCTTTGAGTTCAGCGCCTGCGAGATTCCGCCACTTCATTCTTGATTCAGTTGGATGTCTCAAATACACATCGAGATCGTTTCCACAAACCTCTAAATCTGAGGAAAACAAATGTAGCATCTCTGAGATTCGCCTTCCGCCAAAAGCGAGCAAGCTAAATAAAAGCTGATCCCTTGGATTTTTCGTTAGAAGAATAAGATCATTTATATATTGTGGCGGGAATGGCTTATAAAGCCTTAATCCGGCGGTCGCTTTTTTGCGCCCCTTGTTTTTTTTTCGTGGCCGTTTTTTTGTATGAAATAAAAGGCTTTTGCTGGCGTGCGATGTGCTGATAAATGAAGTCTTGCAGGCCTCTAGGAATTGATGATCAGGACCATTTGTGGGCCAATCGACCGACTGTTCCAACAGATATTTGACGTAACCAAATACCGAGGCGCGAATCGCTCCGAACTCTGCGTTCGACACGCTATGCCAACCAAGAACAGTTCCGTGATCGACAGCGAACAGGAAGTCCTCCAACAGGTTCTTCAGTTCCCCCGGCTTAAGAATTTTTTCGCCATGCACAAGTAGGTAGTAGTCATGCAGCTTGGCAATCGCTTGAACTGTGTTCTTGATGGTTTCATAGCTGGAGGTTCCCTCCCTTTGAAGGTATCTAGCAGCCTTGGCGACGCTGTAATTAATGATCGGATTGTCGGCGTCGCGTACATCGACGAGCACCGGCAATGTTTTGGCATCGGGCGCATTGATGCCCAGGTGTATGACCGCCGTCGTCGTTCTGGCTTCACTCATGATTCAATCCAGTAAACCAGTTGGTATGATTTACTGTTGAAGGATCGAGTGCAAGTGCCCTAGCTAAGTGGCATAAACCGCTTACAACTGCCTCAAGTAGTGAAGTCTCTGTGGCGGGGATTATGCCGCGAGTGCAACCAGACCAAGGACGCACGCACGCCGGAAGAAGCTGGCATGAAGTTGCTGGCCGTGCCCTATACGCCCAATCTCGCCGAATACCTGATTCTGCAAAACCGCAAGATCCTTGCCGACCAGATGCAGTTTCTGAAAGCCTTTGGCCGCAAAAAAGCGCGTGTGTATTGTGACAATTAAGTTTGTATTGTGACAATCAAGTTTGTATTGTGACAATTAAGTTTGTATTGAAATGCAGACCGAGTTGCACCAAGTTTGTATCGGTCTGAGTCGCTAGTTACACCAAGTTTGTATCGGCGATTTTTCCTCTGCAAAATCAGATAAATACCGATGTGCAAGATTTTCACGAACCTCGAAGTTTCATTGGCTACAAATCACAAATAGATTCTCGTAGGTCAAGAAATTCCTGCTAGAAGATCGTAGTAATCCGAACTGGAAGTTGGTTAGAACTGCGATCAGCAGAAAACAATCTCTTTTACGCTGATTTCAGAGATGACGATCCGTCGTCGCTTCAGCGACTTGCTTTATTCAAAGTCGTTCCATTCCTGGGCGGCGATGTAATCCACTTCATCTTGATAACCCACTAATACATCGCCGTTCGGGTGCACTTGGTGCTTCAAGTCCTCGCTGAGATAGTCGATTGCTTTCGTCTTGCGAAATCCAACGGAATCGTCGACATAGTCGATATCGAAGCGTGCCGCCGAAGGCTCTTCCTTATCCAATAGGATTTCGTCCAGCTTGCTGGGGAACAGGACGACATTTGCACCACCGGGGTCCTGTGCCGAGCGGAATTCGATTCCATCGAATCGTGGGTGGTGTAGATGTGCGAGGTACTCAGCCATCGCTTGGGTAATCAGATACTCGCTTTCTTGGCCGGGTATCACGGGTGTTGTGATGCGTGAATGTAGGACTCGCAAGAACTCCCGTCGCTCGATCTTTTCCTGCCGATCGGGATCGAAATAGCTGATGTGAGAAACGTCTGACACCTTCTCAAGCATCGAGAAATCCAGAAGCAACAAGTCGCTTCTCGTGCGGACCTCAATGGTCGCCACTAACTGCCCCATAGCAGGACGCACTTCCGATAAGGCTGTCTTGGCTGTGATCGCGCCATAGAACACGGGAATACCCTCCGCATTCATTCGCCCGGCCTTAGCAAGTAAGGCCGGGGGAGGACCGACAGCCTTCAACGGGTCTTGAACGATTTGCTTCGGAGAAAGCGACGAGTCCATGACTCTCGAACGGAAGAGAATCGACCCTGCCGGGAGCATCTTGGCAACGCTGGTCGGCGGCACTCGGTGGCCGGAGACTTGCAGCACGTGCACGTCGCTAAACAGTTTTGAGAAGAATGCCTGCGCCGAAGGACTGAAGTAGCGCTGCGTGTGCCGAAGCTCTTCCTGAGTGTGCCTCCAGAGTTGTGTGTAGCGCCCCGCATGAACCGGAGCCGCCTCATAAAACTGCGTCTCGTCCCAGTAGGCTTCACCACCATCAGGGGGCCAATAATCATCCGAGTCGCAGACTCCTTTGACGACAGCCTTAACGAAAGCAGAATCCTCGTCTTGCCCAAGGGCCACCGCAACGAAGTACTCGAGCAAATCACCCATCTGTTCCTCACGGTAACCCAGGCGCCCGATCCGAAGCGCAGTCCTTAGGATCGGCTCAAGGAGCTGCCCGAGTCGGTCAGCGGAAATCGTCTTTCCGCACTGTGATTTGCAGATCGAACAGTAACCATCCTCGCCCTGTTTGTCGATCAAGGTTTGCAGGAACTGGTCTTCCGCGCATTCGCAGCACAGCGCTTCTTCGTCGCTCACGTCCGCACTCCGAGTTGTATCTCGTCTCGAGGATTGTGAAGGCGGAGGATGTCCGCGCGCTACTAAACTCACTAAATACCGGCACTACACTCTGGGCTGATTTTGCCAACTCTTGAGATACTGGCCGACTTGAACCATTTTGAGTAAAACGCAGGCAGTTCCGGTGGCTGATTGTAGATTCCGAACTAACCTTGCCACCCGTTCCAGCGCAAACCTGCCACCGGTAACGATGCCAGGTAGGCCACCCATTCCGATCGCTGCTAGACCAGCATCAGAATTGGCTGCATCTCTCCCGTCATGGCCGCCGACTGAGTGCAAACAGCGGGCGGTCACCAACGACCGCTTTTGCGACGAAGTTTGCGAGCTTGGCGTTTGCTTCCCGCGCGAGCCGATGAGGCCCCACGCGGGTGGTCGAAAGCGCGTCGCGCGGTGGACATTGATCAAGTCGGCGGCGAGGAACCTCTCCTGGAGAAGAGCTCGCGCGCCGCTTCGAGCGCCCGATCGACCGCCTCAGGTGCCAACGGCGGCAGTTTGATGCCGTCGATGCCGTCGACGTACGACGGCCCTCCGACGTCATCGTCGTACTCGCTGCCGTCTTCGTGGATGGCGCGATAGTCGTCCTGCGTAAGATCGACACCGTGAAGCGCGGCAAGGTACAGCCACATCCAGCTGCGTTGCAGGTCGGCCGCGTCGTAACCTTCGATGAGCTCGCGCATGGCGGACGTGTCGCCGGACTCCGCAGCGATCGTGAGCCAGTGCCTGGCCTTTTCGTCGAGGCGGAGCTCAAAGGCGAGTTCCGCCAGCTCTCGGGGATTCTGGTTGGATAGATCGACCTCCGCGTCGAAGACGGTGGTGTCCTGGAAATGACGCGCCATGTCGACGAGCGCATCGGCGTGGCCGAGACGTGCCGCGGCAAGCAGGTGATGTTGATGCGTGCGCCTCGCGGCCACGAGCCGAGCGTAGGCGTCCGCCCACTCGATCTGGATGCCTTCGAGCGCAGTGCCCTTCTGGCGCTGCTCGTACCAATACGAATGGGGTCCGTGTTTCTGCTCGGCGTCTAGATCCGGCTCGTGAAGCAGGGCAAGCGCGTAGTGGGCGAGGACGACATCGCGCCCAGCTGCGGCCTTCAGACTCTCGAGCAAGATCGCAACGTCGGCCGGGTCGCCACCCTCGGAGAGTTCCAAGCCGATCCAGGGCATGTTGAGGTCGAGGCCGTCCGGGCCGTCGTCCTCGGCTTCTCCTGCACTGTCGTCATGGAATTGCTGGCGAAGGGATCGAACGAGAACTTCGAGCCGGACGATCTCGATGCGGTACTCGGAAAGCACGTCCCAGAGCCGCGATGCGATGAGTTCGGACTCGCCCGCCGAGTAGGCAAGTTCGCGGCATCGGGCGATGAGTGCGGCGATGCAGGACCGCCGCTGTTCCTGCGCGACGGGTTTGTCGCCGACGAATAGAACGGCCTCGACGGTGAGCGCCGCGCTCGAGCCATAGCCGAAGGCGGCTGCGATTAACTCGTAGACGTGACTGCGCTTGAACGATGGTCCGGATTCGGACGTGATGCGTTGATGCGCGAGATGCGCAACGGCTTTAATGGACATGGAAACCCAACTCCTGACGTCAGGCGGTCGGACTTGGGTGCACGTTTAATCGCCGACAGCCAGGCTGTGGGAGAAGGTCTTCGAGTCGTTGTCGCGGTGCCTGTTTTTACTCGCGCACAAGTAAGGCGGGCGCCCTCGACGTGAGGATAGCGCAGCACAGCCGTACGCGAAAGTCCGCTTCTGGGAGCTCAGAAAATCCAGCCGGATGGCCGTTGAGGGCTGGAAGCTGGCCTAGCAGCGCTAGTTATCGGTGGCCTAAATCCAGTCCGTTACACCCGGCAGGTTTGAGGCCGGAATGGGTGGCAGGTTTGACTGGAATATCCAGGCTGATTTTGAGATTGCTACCTGCTGCCGTTTTCTGCTGGATGAGGAATCAGGCGGCTAACTCATCAACAGGATCATCATTAGGGGCGAGTCCGAGCCAAGTAAGGTCGTATCGTTTCATCATCTCGCTGATCCAATCACGTTCCGAGCGAATAACGGCGCGATCTAGCCCTGAAGCCCTTTCGAGCGCTCTCAGCGACAAACCCTTGTCCGATCTCGCAATTGAATCCATCGCCCAAGTTAATCGCCGACGACGCGACTCTTGTGTGCACTCTGCGAGCTCTTCGAGTGTGCGCGACACGACAACAAGACTGTGTTTGTTCCGCTCGTAGCGAGAGGTGAAATTCGCTTCCCGCAGTAAGGCATACCTACTTACGCGCTTCGGCGGTGTGATTGCCCTAAGCCGATCGGCCGCCGCACGGAGAGCTTGCTCTCCTTCTCGATCCAAAGCGTCAAGGTCTACCAAGCGGAACCCTGGCATTCCAGCTTTTTGCCCTCCGATGCGTCTCGTGGGAAGTGTGGCTTGTAGCCAATCGAGATCGTTTTTGCGCAGCCAGAGATGAGCGCCCGGTAGCGCCATGCGGATGTCTGCGCGAGTAGCGCATGGATTCTTCTGCAGAAACTCGCTCAAAGCATGCCGATGCTTCTGCAAAAGCGCATCTTTCTGCACCTGCTTGACCGCATTCTTGAGTTCATCATTCGACGCAATCAAATCCAGCACGGCGGAGTAACTCACCTCAAAGGCCTCAGCTACCGCCTGGGGAGATGCTCCCCGCTTCAACTCGTCTACGATCTGTGAATGCAACTCTTGCACACGCGAGCGGCGACGTTGAAACGGAATCTCTTGTCGAAGCAGCGACTGCCTTACCGTCAAGAAGTCCAGATTGAGTTCCGTCGATACCAAGCTGATCGTGCCCAGGCGAGTGAACGCCTCTCGCACCTGGTTGTCGCGATGAGCGAGACGAGATTCGGCGAGCGCAGGACCTGCCGCCATGTCCTCTGGCAATTCAGCCACATCTCTTGATTTGTGCATTGCCTCCACGGCGGCCTCCACCGTCGGATACAAAAGTCGTATGAGGAGGAGCAATCTCTCAGCAGGGATAACAGGCTGGCCGCCGACGGAATTCCGGAAAGCCCAACGGTTGACCGCTGTGGCGCCATTTGATCGCGGGAAAAAATCATCATATGCACCGCGGAGTCTCTGCTTAAGCTCGGACTCCACCGCATTGAGATCGAGCCCCCACTTGGGCCCGTGGTATCCATTTTTGATGAGTTCGCTTCTGAGGAAATTCGGAAGTGCGGACAAATCCTCTTCAACCGGCCGTTGCAACACCCAGTGGGCTTGCTCGGCCATCCATCTAAAGTCTTCATGGCTTGCGGCATCATCGTCAGGGAAAGCCCGTAGACCTCGGCTTGGGTTCTCTAGGATTGGAGGCAGCACCAGCATGTGCCTGCTCGTCACGATAGGGCCCGCTTCGTCAGTGCCGATCAACAGCGGGTCTCCATGAATGTGACAAACCCTGGAGGCTGCGAGCTGATGTTCGACGTGCCAGATCGGAGTGCCATGCTGCAGCCGATCAGCCACTGTACAGGACGGGCAGAACGCTGGAACCCGGCTGAGTGTCGACTCTATGTGACGTGCGAGGCCCGTGCGGGCCAGTGCCCGGCGCGCGCCTCCTGGCCTGAGCATGTCTGAGATCAAGGTCTCCTTGAAGTCCATCGAGCGCGCGAATGTCAGGTATCCCAAGGCGGTGTGATTGGCTACCACATACCGCCCCTCATTGAGGGGCGGCAATACGGTCATCGCATCCGAGAAAGTCTGGAGATTGCCGGGAGCCAGAAAGTGCGGCACGCATCGACCCTGTTCACCAAATATCTCGGTAAGGGTGTAGTGCACGCTGCGGTTTATCGACAGTCGGTGATAGCGGCATAAGATCGAGTACACCGTCTCTCCACGGACGGGCTGAAGTGGCACCAGCTTGGCCCTGCTCATGACGCCACCTGCAAAGCTTTTTCCGACTCCATGATTTCGCGGACCTCTTGCGAATTGAACAAGTCGTCCAGCAGAGAAAGGTCCCGATAGGTCTTCTTGTGTTTTGGCCGTCGAATGAGGTCAACTGCCTTATGAAGGACTGACAATCGCGACTTGTAAACCTCCTTCAGCACTGCGGCATCGACGACTTCATTGCCGAGCAAAATCGAGTGCTTCTGAGCTGCAATCATCAGCACTCTCAAGATGGCCGTCACGCCTGCCGTGAGATCGAACAACACTTCCCTAATTTCATCAGTGAGCGGCGCTGGATTCCTGACCCACTGGATGGCCCAGAAGGCCTTAACGACAGAAGTCCAGTTCTCGTCCTTCCAGGATTCGGGCCGCCAAAAATAGTGATAGCCGCTGTCCGCTACACGCCGCGCGTCCTGTAATCGATCGCTGAAAAGGGGTTCCGCGGCCGGAGTGCCCACAAGCAGAATCGGAATCTGCAACTGGTTCATCAGGGTGAGAAAGAAATTCAGGATGCGTCTAAACCCTTGCGACTTCCGGGCGCTCAGCATCTGAATCTCATCTATGACCAGCACGCCGATGAAGTAGGTGGCCGCGACCTGCCTCATGGCTGTCTTCAAAGCAGCTAGAGGGATTCTGCGATCACTGTATTGCGTGGAGTAGTCCGTATCCCCGGTCAATCGATCGACTTCCGCAAAAAATGCGAGCGCCAGCGATCGGGGCGTGCCGTCTTCAGGGGCGCTGATGAGCAATCGCGTGATCTGCTTTCCCGAAAAGCCTCCAGTCACACCCACGTGCTCAATGATCGGGGGGCCTAAGCAGCTCAGCGCCATGCGCACGACGGTCGTCTTTCCCATGCCGGAGAGTCCGACCACTGCCATCTGCATTCCACCGAGTTCGATCCCTGCGCTGTCATCGCACTCGGCGAGGTCGTACTGACCACCATCGTCAATCTGTCGGTAAAGCTCTTGGCGACCCGATTGGCAGAGCGGGTTTCTGGATTGATATCCAGCACGCACCATCGACGAAATGCCCTCGTGAATTTGCGCGAAGCCCGGCAGGGGAACCACCAAACCGCGAAGTCTCGCAAGCATCTGCAACCGTGCCTCGGCATCGCAGGCGCGCTCGGATTCAGAGAAGTTGCACTTCCGCCGCATCCGAGCGGTGGCGGCAATCGGTGAAAGTGCGGGAACAAGCGCCTCGATCAGCGGATTCCCTGCAAATTCTGGAACGACAGAGGCTACATACCGCGCTTGAACGACCTTTGAGGTCATGCGGCACCCCCTTCCACTTCGTCGAATGCGGCGAGTAGAGGATCGCGGCCAGTAGCTGATGGTCGATCCTTCTGGTTCTTGTCGGAATTCAGTAGCGCCTTGCCGACGGCCGACTCCTTGTTCCCGGCTTTCCCCAGCACGCGTTCGACCGTGCGCGCGGTATCACCCATCGCCACTGACGTTTCCAGTCGCTCGCTGTTGGACATGCCTTCGGTGACTTTCTTGGTCGCCGCAACGGCTGTCTTGACGATCTCTTCGACGACTTTACGAGAGGTTGCACGCTTCTCAGCGTTTGCTTCTGCACGGTCCTCGTCGGAATCGGAGACGTGTGCGAAGTAGTCCTCAGCCTCGTAGAGACTGGCACCGCGAAAACGCTGATCAGACTCCGCCAGCTCGCAGAACTCCCAGCTCCGGTCTGAGTCATGGAGCACCCAAATTCCCGTGATATCGGTCTTGTCGTACTTGATCGAGACTTTCCACGTCCCGCGCGTGCGTGCGCGCGACCACCAGTCGTTTTTGGTTCCGCGTGCGCTGAGGAACCGCAACTTCTTCCAGTGGATGCCGTCCTGGCAGACCGTGGCCGTACCCTCGGGCAAAAGTGCAGTGAAGACCTGGTCCGGCGAGTACTGCTTCACGTAGCCGACCGAGTTTTGCAGCCCCCATTTCCAGATGCCCAAAGGGCAGCCATCCAATTCGTTACGCTCGACCATGCCCGGCGGAATGCACTCCACCGGTGCTTTCTCGCAATGCCTCGTCAAGAACGAATCGATCAGAATCGCACCAACCTCACGCAAGGTAAGGCAGGCGTCGAGTTTCGGGCGCTGTCCGCTACGCTCGCGGTCATGCTTGACGTGTGCGCCCGGCAAAAAGTGCACGACTGCGTCGTTAATAATCTTGAAGTTGCGCTCGACCACAGGCTTCCAATCACCGCGGCAAGGCCCCGGCACGCTCCACGAAAAGCCCAGAGCGTTAGCGCCCGATTCCGCTGCATCCGCGCGCCACTCACCGCGATCAACTTGCAGCGATGCTGCAAGGTGATGGCAAGGCCACTCTTCTTCCGTAATCTCGACGCCATAGCGCTTGCACAGATCAACCTTGGAAGTGAAAGCGTTGTAAAGAGCATTTTGCGCTTCGATCCAGCTCGGGCCCTCCATCGTGAGATGAAATCCCACGACCATTCTGCTGAAGGTATCGATCACCACATACAAGACTGGACGACCAAGAATCCAAGCCCGATTGATCGACGAAACGACATTGATATCGAGGACCGTGGCATCCACCTCGAAGCGGGCAGTGGGTCCGAAGAGCCCATCGATGGCCTTTCCGATCAGCCCCCGCCCACTCAGCTTGAATTGCTTCTCGCCCATCAACCTACGGGAAATGCTGATGCCGTGATCGTACGTGTCGACGAAATATCGGAACTGACGCAAAGAGGGGCGGAGCTTCGCGGCAACATGGTTGCGCTTCAATTCACCCTTGCGATTCTTTTTCCAGCCGAGAATGTACTTCTCGTCGATCATCTTCTGGAAAACTTTCTTGATGCTTCCGTGCACCACCAAGTAGCGACTCAACGCATACACAAACGTATCTCGTACGGCGTTGTTTATCGCCGTGCCTCCGTGGACGATGTCTTCTGTGATGAGGAAGCGCCGACGCTTTCGGCCCCGCTTCGCGCCCGATACTTGGGGTCCCCGAGGCCCGCACGCTGCGTAATGCGTCGCTAACGCGAGGCGCCCACCACCTTCAGATAGGCATCGATATAGCGGTCGAACAATCTGATTACGACTCAGGTTGAGGTCGTCGGCGCGATGTCGGATTTCGATGTGCATCCGTGCGGGATCGAAGATCCAGCTATCCAGACTGTCGAGAAGAGGTTCGATCCTCAAATACTTCTCGTCGATTTTTCTACGCTCCTCTTGGTCCAGCGCGCTCAGCATCGTTGGCGTCCAACAGTAGTGGACGTGATCCAGGACCAAGACTCCTCCAGACGCGATACGCTCTTTCAACGACGAGAGCGGCAGATACTCGGCTTGCAGTCGATCCGTGCCCATTCTCAGAAGCGCGATCGTGTCCGCGTCCTGAGCTAGACCAACGACTCTGTGCAAGGTCGCGGAAGTTGCCGGTTCGGTGTTGTCGAGCTGCAAGACGCAATTCAGTTGGAGTGCGCTCATTTGCTTTGCCCTCCGAGAACAACCGGGCGGCAGGGCTGCAACTCGAAGTCGAGATCGACGTCCAGCCGTTTCGACCAGACCAGCCACTGGAAGAGCAGAAACAACTGATTTCCACTCAAGCACTCAAGATCGCGTTCGACCCGCTTCAAGATGAGACCAAGCGAATCACCGCGAGACCAGCAGGAATAAAAAGAACTCAAGAATGTTGAACTCCAGGGCTTGAGGTCGAGAAGCTCTGGGTCACTCAAACCGACTTGAAGCCACTCGAGATTCTTCACGAACTGCCGCCGAAGTCCCTCTTCGGTGCTGAGTTCAAGAACGACATCGCGTCGCGACCAATACTCTTTCTCGATCGCGAAAATCCGTTTGTATCGATCGGTCTCGGCTACTTCCTTGTATTTGACGAACTTGCCGACGGTGACCTTCGACGCATCAGAGATTGCCGTGACAATCAAATCGGTCGTCATTACCGTCGGCACACCGGTATCGTGCCTCGGGTGTCGAACACCAAGGTCCTTCGCGATTTCCAGTGTTTCCGATTGCGGCAGCAGTGCGACCTGTTCGCGGATTTCCGTAGTGTTAGGGTCTCTCTCTTCGATCCAGGCGTGATTTCTTTCGAGAGTGCTCAGGAAGTGATACTTCCGATCAAATAGCAGGCTGTTGACCATGTGTGATAGCCCGTGTGACGGCACATCACGAACCAGAGTCCACGGCCTGTAGGTTTCTCCAGAACCTTGGCCATAGCCCGCTGCGATCCATCGCGCATTGTCGGCAGGCGTGACACCACTCTGCTTTTTCATGTGCTCCCCCTGCTAACGTCCTGAATCGAGGTGCACGACGAACGGCATTGCGATGAATTCGCACGAGTAACTGAGATGTGGTGGCTATGAAGCCCGGATACGGGCGTTTGGTGAATCATTTCCATTGATTTATTCCTCACTGATTGATTGGCGTGAGGGGCTCTACCGATATTCGGACGCAACTCTCCCGTGCCTCTGGACAGCGGCATTTTTTTCGGTAGGATGGAACCACCTAATCGGCCTCGAAACTGACTCGGTGATTTGGCGAACGCCCGGCTAAACCAGCTGGGCGTTCGCGTTTCCGGCCCCTGAAATTTTGTGGACGCTAGATTTGGCCCTCACCTCCCGCGGGGGTTGTAGGACAGTCGACAGAGGGCGCTGCCTCTGTTTTGGCATTCGCAGTCCTGCTTTTGAGCAAAAGCTCGCAGACCTCTTCGGTAAGACAAAACCAGCCTTTGCGGCGCGGCATTTGAAACAGATTCAAGCCGAGCCCCGATTTTTGGGCCTTGCTCAGCGCCGCCGAAGTCTTAAACCCCAACATCCTTCGCAGCGACGCGCCCCAGACGACCGGGCCGTTGAGAGCGATCTGTTGTCGCTTCCACTCCAGCGGATCGAAAGTTGAGCTTTGGGTATCAATGGCCACGATTGGCAGACACATGTCGGCAAGTTGATAAAGGTTGACGACGGAGCGGTAAGTAGACGAGCGTTCAAAACCCATCGTTTTGAATGCTTGTATGGTCCGCCCTGAAATTTCCGCGCTTGAGCGGCTCAGAAACAAGTTCTGGATTCGTGCCCTTTTGGCCCGAGCGCGAGCGCTGGAGACGAGCGCGCAGGGTTCCAGCCAAATATCTTGGTCTGACCTCACGCGCCGACTTCTTGAGCAATCTGCCGACGCCACACGTCTGCTGCCACGTGGCCATCGCGTGCAAGGTGTAGTTGCGGCCGTAGAGGACGGTGCGGACCCTCACGGTTTCAAGCTCCGTATCCCGGCTGATCAGATATCGGTCGATCTGTCACCTCAGGACAAACTGGTCACAAGACGAGCTTCAGGACCTCCCGAACCAGATGCTCCTCAAGAGAAGCTCGCCTATGTCGAGCTACAGATCGATTTGGTGGAGTGCGCTGAGAATTGGATTCCTGGCTCGTCGGCCTGGGCCGAGGGTGCCATCTGGAGCTTGGCCCAGCCGTTCCTGCCTCATCTCGATGAGCTGCGCTACAACATGCAACTGCTGAAGGAACGGCTAGGGCTGGCATCGCCATCGCCCGAGGAGCGTCGACCGTACCTGTCCGCAGAGGAAATGCTTAAGCTTAAGCAGGCAAAGATTGGTGAAAAGCGACAGGTCTATCGCAGATCACTCGAAGTTATTGCTGACCCATTGAATGGATATGCGCTGAGCTTGCTGGCTGCTCTCACGGCAGACAGTTACATGGTCGGCAATGCGGAACTCTCTGACATTCACATCGCCGCGTTTGCCAAAGCCGCCGAGCCCATTTTCGGGATGCCAGAGTTTTCAGAACAAGATCATCGGACAGGCATGGCAGTTTCCCGCCATCTACCACGAACCGTCGATCGACTCTCCACTCATTGATCTGGCAGGTTGGCAGAAAACTAGAAGTAAAAGTGCTGGAGTGTGGTTGAGTCCCAGCTGAGAGAAAGTGGTGTAGATGGCGTCCGGAGCCAGTAGCAGACTCGACGCCAAATGGATCATTGCGGCTGGGTCCTCACTAGGCCGCAGTACAGGCCGATGATCTGGATCGGGTCTTTGCCCAGCTCGAAGCGCATCGGGGCAAACCGCTCCTGGTCGTCATTTTCCGACAGCAGGCTGATGACCTTACCTTGGCGCCGGTAGGTCTTGAGGGTCAGCTCAGGATCGTCAGTCTCGGGGTCGATGATGACGGCAGCCACGATTTGGCCATTGGCGAATTCTTCTTGGAGGTGCACGCCGACGAGGTCATCCGAGCGAATGCCGGCATTGATCATCGACTCTCCGTTGACCCGGAACAGCAGGTTGGCGGATGGGTAGAACAGCGAAGGGCTGACGTCGATGTATTCGGCGATTTGCTCGCCGGCGCTCAGCGGGCGGCCGGCGGCGATACGACCCATGAGGGGTAGTTGGTTCGGGCGCGGTCCAGAAGGAGCCAAGATACGCATCGATCGGCGAGTGCCGGGCTGCCGAGAGATCGCACCCTTCGCTTCCAGTTGGTCGAGCAGCTTCGCGGCAGACGCTTTCGACGAGAAGCCCAGGTGTTCGCATAGGTCGGTGATGGAGGGCGTCACGCCATCGCGTTCCTGGCCCGTCCGTATAAAGGCCAAAGCTGCGGTTTGCCGAGTTGTCAGTGCGTCCATTGAGGGGGATACTCTCCGAGAAGCGAACTTATGTTCGCCTTCTGATCAGCCGACAGCAACTACCAGACGTCGACGCGTCACCTAACTCGCTCAAACGGTTGGGATTCTGCTCTCGGTAACCAGAGAAGTCGCGGAGTCATCCGTATCGACAGGCAGCAGCCCAGTTGGTATAGATGTCGAAACTAGAATGTTGTTTTACTTGGGGATTTAACATGGCCGAGTCGCAAATCGAGTGGACCGACGCCACCTGGAATCCCGTTGCCGGCTGCTCATTGGCTAGCGCAGGTTGCAAGAATTGCTATGCCATGAAAATGGCTCGGCGACTTGATGCGATGGGCGTCGAGAAATATTTCGGTCTCACTCAAAAGCGTGGCCGCAACGTCACTTGGAATGGCGTGATCCGTCAGGACGAGTCGGCGCTGCTAATTCCTGCTAGCTGGAAGAAGCCGCGGAAAATCTTCGTCAACTCGATGAGCGATCTCTTCCATACAGACGTGGAGAGCACCTTCATTCGCGCTGTTTGGGAAGTCATGGCGAATACGCCCCGACATCACTACCAAATCCTGACCAAGCGTCCTGAGCGAATGCGACAGATGGTGGTCGATCGCGAGCTTGAGGTACTGCCGAACGTCTGGCTGGGAACCAGCGTCGAAAATGCAGAGACTGCTTACCGCATCGACGAGCTGCGCCGCACGCCTGCAGCCATTCGCTTTGTTTCGTTCGAGCCGCTGATCGGTCCGGTTGGAGCCGTCAACCTCAAGAACATCCACTGGGCGATCGTCGGCGGCGAGAGCGGCACCAATGCTCGCCCGATCAAGGAAATCTGGATCGACCAAATTCACGCGCAGTGCGATAAATTCGGTACTGCCTTCTTCTTCAAGCAATGGGGCGCTTGGGGGAAGGACAATCAGAAGCGATCAAAGAAGGCCAACGGGCGGGAATACCGTGGCCAAACATGGGATGAAATGCCGGCACTGGGAGTGCCCGGCTAGCAACGGGAAGCTAGGGGCACATGACAGCAAAACCATATCAGTTCGTAGAAGGCGCACCGCTCGAAGATCACACCAAGAAGAAGCACGACGTACTGGCCGAGTATTTCCGGCAGTACCTGATTGTCCGGTGCCAGCTGCCACAGCAAGAACGGTTTCGCCTCGCGGTGGTTGATGGCTTCGCTGGTGGGGGCCTCTATAAATGCGGGTCCTACGGCTCGCCGATCCTGTTCATCGATACCCTTGTAAAGGCCACCAACGAGATCAATGCGCGACGCGCAGCGAACTCGATGAAGCCGATCCAGATCGAGTGCCTGTTGATCTTGAACGACCTCGACCGTGAGGTCTTCGATCTGCTCCAGAAGAACGTGGCTCCGCACGAGGTCAATGCGGGTCAGTCAGCTCCCAATCTCCGCTTGGTTGTGGAGTACCACAACCAACCTTTCGAGACGGTATATCCGGCGATCAAGGCTCGAATCAACAGCGCCGGCTGCAGCAACGTCTTCTTCAACCTCGACCAGTGCGGCTATTCGCACGTCACCGCGCAGGTGATTCGGGACATCATGGCGTCGTGGAAGCGAGCCGAAGTCATGCTGACCTTCATGATCGGCAGTCTCTTGACCTATCTGTCGCCCGACAAGGAAAAGTCGCGCGCGCCTCTCGACCCAGAGGTACAGAAGTGCATTGACGCCATCCGCACAGATCAGACGCTGTTGAACAAGTCGGATTGGATGGGTGTCTGCGAGAAGATCGTCTTCGATCACCTGAAGGAATGCGCCGCGTTCGTCAGCCCGTTCTCGATCGCCAACCCAAAGGGCTGGCACTACTGGCTGATGCACTTCGCCACCTCGTATCGTGCGCGGCAGGTCTACAACAACATCCTGCACACCGATGGTCTGTCTCAAGCTCACTTCGGCAAAACGGGACTGAAGATGCTTGCTTATGATCCGCTGGCTGGCGGCGGTCAGCTGTATCTGTTTGACAGCAGCTCGCGCCATCTCACCAAGGATGCCTTGGGCGAGGACATCCCTCGATTCATAGCCGAATGTGGCGACTCGCTTTCCGTGGAAGATTTTTACGCCGCGGCCTATAGCGAAACGCCGGCCCACAGCGACGACATCCACCAGAGCATCATCGAGAGCACCGATATCGAGGTCATCACTCCAAACGGAGGGCGGCGCCGCGAAGCGCACTCGATCGATGTTGGCGACACCCTCAGACTGAAGTCACAGAAGAGCTTTCTGTTTGGCTTTTAGCGACCCGGTTCGGGGTCGGGACATCAAAAACAATAAGGGAACGGTATGAACACCTGCATGGCTTTGACCTGCGACATCTGTGACAAAGATACCGACGCTCGCATCGGATATTCCAATCGCCTCATCCAGCCGCTGAGGTTCGCATGTCCTCATTGTGGTTCTGCAATGGAAGTCACTCTGGATACCTCCGATGCACCCAGGTCCAACTTTTCATACAGCGGCTGTAAGCCGTCTGATACTCAATCTGGAGGATCATTCACGGGCGAGAATCCATTTGTCGATCTGCACCTGGATTTTCCGGTTCGCTTTGGCGATTACGTGATGGGTCTAAGCCCTTTCATGATGGCGTCAATGGATCTCGGCGTCGGCGAAACGGACGGCATGGCGCGGTTCGTCAAAATGCAGTTTCACAATGATCGGCTTAACCAGCTCAACCATTTTCACGATCAGGCAGACCGCATCAAGTCGATCATTCGCCTATATGGCGGCGCCAACAAGCAGCTTTTTCGCAAGCGTGTTGGCGAGTTTCTGGGTCAGGACCAGGAACCATCGGTCAAGCCACAAGATGTCAATGCCAGCCTCTACAGCTTTATAAGTTGGGTCTTCCTGCCATTTGTGAAATTTGGAGAGGTATCTACCGCGATCGAGCAGTTCGCCGTGCTGACAACGAGGCATCAGGGTGCGGCACTTTCTGCATTCGTGGAGAAGATCGTAACTAACGGATTTCTGGCAAACCTTCAGAAGGACTGTCTCAAAATCTATCCCGACATTTTCGCAGCAGAGATGCCGCTGCGGCCGGCACTGTTCTTGGACCTGCTTCCAGATCGGCACGGAGAAATAGCGGCCGCCCGAATATCCTCGAAGGATTTCTTGAGCTACAAGGACCTGTACAAGGACATCGTGGAGGTGTTCACCAAGCAGCTGACGCTGGTCGCCGGTATCAACAACGTCATTCATCGCGGCGACTACAACAGCTTTAAGCCTCTCGTTGCTGGCCAGCCTGCGTTGAGTTCGCTAGATAAATTCTCAGCGAAGACGCTGTCCGAAAAATATAAATACCTGGATGACTGCTGGTATTCGCTAGACAGCGCGGCGGTTGATGCTCCTGTGCGTAACTCGATTGCGCACTACAACGTCGACTACGACGAAGTGACACAGAAAATCACTTACTACCCTGAAGGCGGTGGGCTCGAGCAGGCTGAGCCCAAGACGATGTACTTCCTCGACTTCATGCGGCTGCTGTTATCGATGTTTCGCGAGATGCACCAGTTGCACCACCTCGTAAAGTGCCTCTTCTACTATGAGTTTCTGGTTCGGAATCGAGCCGGGTGAGTTAAAAAAAGCTCTCGGATGCTTCAATCCGCGTCGCGACAACTTCCGACCATCTGGCAATTCACTGGTGGCTTAAGGCCGAGTTCGACGCCGGAATCCGACACGAATGACTGCGTCACCGCATGCTGTCGAGGACCATGAAAATAGCCGGCCGGGGCTAGGGGGAATATCGAACGTGCCAACTTCTAACAACGTCGCTAGCACCATCTCTACCGGCGGAGCAGGGACGACCTTTGAACATCAGGTCTCTGCTGCGTTTCTGGCCTCCGTCCTTACTCAGACCTTCATCCCCGTATTTAGCTCCGCTGTGGCTACCAAGCTGCACCTCCAGGTCGGCAGGCTGCAGTGGAAAACGGACGATTTCGTCGTGGAAGCACTTGAGCAAGGCACAGTCAGGCGCTTACTTGCCGCTCAGGTCAAGAGGACTTTCACATTAGGCGAGTCGAACGAAGATTGTCGCGAGGTGTTCTCAGCTGCGTGGTCCGACTTCCGCAATCACAACCTTTTCAATCCCGACGCTGACGCTCTCGTTTTGATCGTCCACCTCGGAACAAACCGCTTGCTCGGAGACTTTGCATGGCTCTTGCAGCAGGCACGAACAGCAATCTCTTTGGACGATTTCAAGCAGCGACTGGTCGGCGCCGGGACTCTCAACAAGCGATCCAAGGAGGATTACGAACTCGTCACGAAAATCATCTCAAGCGAATCAGGCGCTGCGCCATCTGAATACGATCTTTGGGCATTTTTACGCTGTTTCCATGTGCTGAGCTACGACCTGACCTCATCTGGAGCGAAGGACGAGGCCTCGATAAAATCACTGCTGGCTCAGCTCGCCACGGAAGGCGATCCTGCTGCGGCGGCGGCCACAACCTGGCAAGAACTGAAGGGATTGACCTCGGTCGGCGCGGGTACTGGAGCCAGCTACGGTCGGAGTGATCTTCCAGCATCGATACAGGCGCGCCACAGAATTGTCGGCGTTACAGAGCATCAGGCGATCACCGCCATCCGTGCGCATTCCGACATTGTTCTCGCTCGAGTCGCAGATCACGGTACGGGCGGACTTTTGTTCTCGAGGATCGAGGCGGCCGCAGCTGCGGCTCAGGCGCTGGCGCATAGCCCCATAACTATCGTCGTCGGTCCTGCCGGCAGCGGTAAGTCGATGTTGGCCAAGCACCTCATCCGATCGTTGACCGCCAACGAGTTCACCATGGCGTTCTCTGCAGAGGAATTCACGGCGCCGCATATCAATCAGGTGCTGACGAATGCGCAGGTCGGAGTGAATTGGTCAACGCTCTGCTCGCTCCTCGCACTGCACCCTGCGAAGATCATTTTGCTGGAAGGACTGGAACGGCTTCTCGAGAGCGATCAACGAGGAGCTCTGAATGACCTCATCAATACGGCGGTCACGGACCCCTCATTCCGCCTAGTGCTCACCTGTCGCGACTATCACGCCCAGACCGTGGAGTGGGTGATGGTTCGCCCTGCACATGTGTCACTCAAGCAAGTCGTCGTCCCAGAATTGACCGACGTCGAACTCGATCAGGCAGCCCAGAAGTTTCCAACGCTGGTCTCGCCACTGTCGGCACCCGCACTTCGCCGGCTCCTGCGCAATCCTTTCATGCTCAATCAGGCCGCGATGATTGAATGGCAGCATGGCGATTCATTGCCACAAAACGAGAGAGCGTTGCGCGAACGCCTCTGGCGCATGGTCATCCGCCGCGATGATCATCCCCGCGACGGGTTACCGACTCGTCGAGCATCCATGCTCACCAACATTGCTCTGGCCCGCGCAAGATCGCTCAAGCCATTCGTGGAGGTTCCTAAAAGCGACGAGGCTGCCGTCACTGCGCTCGCCGTCGACAACCTGATTTCGTTTGACTCGTCTCGTACCAAGGCAGCTCCCGCGCATGACGTTTTTGAGGACTGGGCGTTGATCGAATGGCTGCATGTCGAATTTGACCGCTATGAGCACGACGATATTGCATTTGCGCGGGATCGCGACACTAACCCCGCGATGCGCCGTGCCTATCGCAGGTGGCTTCATGAGCTGGTGGAGACTCAACCGGAGCGCAGTCGTGACTTCATTCAGGCGGTTACTGGAGCAGCGTCACTGCCGAATTACCTGCGCGACGACACCTTGATTGCCGTCTTGCAATCGTCGGATGCAGCTGCATTCCTGCAGACCTATGCAGAGACCCTTCTATCTGCATCGGCGGAACAACTGAAGCGCGTGATGCACTTGGTGCGTGTGTCGTGCAAGACGGTATCGCCGCTGACTTCTGCGAAAACATTAAAAGAGCGCCTGTATGTCCCTGCCGGTGCGGCATGGCCGAACGTTCTCGACTTCCTGGCAAGCCGCTGGAGTCAGATGCCAGACGGCTTGATCCCGCAGATCATCACGTTCGTCGAAGAATGGGCAGACGGCGTGAGCTGGCTGACACCGTACCCAGACGGGTCTGCCTCTGCTGGTGTTGTATTGGAGAAGTTGTGGCCGGTGGCTCACCGAGGCTACCGCGACGAAAGTCCGAAGCAGCGGGTTCTCAAGGTAATGCTCAAGATCCCCAAATCTGTAGAGGCCACGTTCAAAGACCTTGTGGCGAGACGGCAGAAGTCGGTGACACGTCGTGACGACATGGACGCCGATCTGTTCGGGGAAACACTACTGGGACCTTTTATGGCGGGAGCTGCGACACGAGACTACCCGCGGGAAACAATGGCAGTGTGCAGGGCAGTTTTGAAAGCTGATCCGCCAGAAGATCATCCCTACTACTCGCCGAGCCGAGAAATCGAATGCGTATTCGGCCTTCGAGATCACGCCTCGCCCAGCTTTTTCCCCGCGGGGGCATCGCAAGGTCCATTCAAAGCGCTGTTAAACAATCGTCCCTCACTTGGCATTCCATTTATCGTTCGACTGCTCAATGACTCGGTAGAGTTCTATGGAAAAGGCACTGCCGAACTCGAATTTGTCGAACTCCCATCGCAAATCGAGATCAAGCTCAGCAACGGCTCTATAAGTCGCATCTGGTCGAATCAGCGACTCTGGAACAGCTATCGCGGTCTCTCCGTTATGCCTCATGTCCTAGAGTCGGCGCTGATGGCATTGGAGGCATTCTTCCTCGAATGGTCCGAACACACTGAATCGGCCGAACTTGTCCAAAAGTATCTGCTCTGGGTGCTGGAGAACAGCAACAATGTCTCCACGATCTCCGTGGTCGCGAGCGTCTGCATGGCGCATCCAAGGCTGACGATCGATGCTGGCGCGGTCCTCCTCGGATGCAAGCCGCTATTCCGACTCGATCAGTCTCGTATGGTTCAGGAAAGCGCTGTTTTAGCGCCTGGAGGGATGGGCTTCTTCGAGGAGATGCTTCAGCGAGAGCGAATGAAGTCGAATCGCCTTCCGCACCGGCGAAAAGACCTGGAGCACTTGGCTAAGGTCTTAGCGCTGGTTGATCAGGATCGCGTCTGGGCGATTCTTGATGCTCACCATGCTGCGCTTCCGCCATTGCAAAATCAGACCGACGAAGACCGCTTCTGGCGTCTGGCCCTTTCGCGTATGGACCTGAGGAAATACGAGTCTACCGGCGTCACGGAGGACGGTCACATCACAATCCAGATGGCTCCTGTCGACGCCGACGTTCAGGAGGCCATCGATCGTGATCTGCCGCGCCATCAGCGGTTCCAGAAGCGGACATCGCTGTTCGTTTGGTCGATGAAGCAGCACGAACGCGATTCGGATGCTTCCCCTTATTCTGGTGAATGGCCGCAGCGATTGATTGAAGCAAAGGAAATGGCCGAAGAAGTCGCTGGCCAGCAGCCTGAGCCTGGCGAGTCATTTGGCGGGATAGGCATCACCGCTGCTGTGTGCCTCCGCGATCACTGGGATGGACTGAGCCCTCAGGATTTGCAGTGGTGCATTGACATAGTAAGTGAGCGAGTACTGAGTCAGCCCGAAGGCGACTTCATCTCCGCAGCAGTACAAATTAATCCGTACAACGGCGTGCCTGCTTGCGCGTATGTAGCTTCGTTGATCTGGCTTAGGCGCCCTGACGACCCTGAACTCTGGGTAATCGTCACTGCTGCACTGACGCACTTTAACGATGGTGTTCGTAAGCAGGCCTTGGAGGGCGTCGCTGAATTTTTATTGCCGCACTCACATGAGCACAGCGCATTTTGTACGTGGGTCCTAGTCACCGATGCGCAAATGGAAAAGTCCCGCCAGCAAAATCGGGCTGGGCTGCCACGTCAGGAACGCATCTCGCCCGAACAGCATTGGTTGGATCGCCGCAGAGCAATATTCGAGAACGCGGTCGATGACTGGTTCGAGACTTATCCAGACCTCGGAGCAATTGAATTTGGAGATTGGTCGGATCGTCGTCTCGCGCGGGACTTGCTCGTACTGTTTGGAAAACAAACCAGCTTGCCCGAGGCTCACGCTTTGTTCGTGCGCATCGCGTTCGCACTGAAGGCCTGGTGGAGCATGGATGGCCGTGGCCGCAGTTCTGGCCAATCAGACTACGAGCTGCAGCACGAGGCGCATGACGCTCTGGCCTCATTTCTTCTGAGCTGCCAGCCGGCCGAGGTGCCACGCTTGATGGCTCCAATTCTGGACGCGGTCGAACGTGGCTCCAAGGGTGTTGGCCGATTTATGGGCTCCTTACTTTCTCACGAAAGTAGGAGTCGGGCCGAGAGTCGGTACTGGCAGGTTTGGAAGCTGGTGGCAGACAAGGTGGCCGGTGCAGGTTGGTTAAAGCATATGGACCACGAGCACCACGATGGCCACTCCCTCATCGCAGAACTGTTCTTAAACACGCGGTGGAGAGAGGGCATTCAATCGTGGTCTCGACTAGGCGTTCATTTCCGCGACGTCGACGCGTTGTTCCAACAGCTGCCAGCCTCGCCGTTCGTGTTGCAGAAGTACGCGCACTATCTCTTCCACATCGGACGCGAGTCATTGCCGCAAGCGCTCGTGTCGATCGTCAGCAAGTTTGGCGACAACTTGGAAGGTGCATTGTCCCCCAAGGGCAATAGCAGTTGGTATCTCGAAGGGATCCTAAGCCGCTTGATGTACACCGACCTCGGAAAGCTGAAGGAGAGCGCCGCAATGAGGCAAGCTGTGATGGCGCTGCTCGACGCACTGGTCACTTCGGGCTCTTCAATGGCCTTCAGACTGAGAGATGATTTCGTTACTCCTCTGACGCAGTTGGCCGAATAAGTGAGCAGATGAAGTGCTGATTGCGCCATATCGGCCAATGGCCGACTGACTGCTTCACGCCCTGAGTCTGTCAGTCAAGGCGATGAAGCCGTAGTCAGTACCCAGATCGAGCCCGTGCCGGTCACCAGTACCACGGCCGGAGTAGCCCAGGTGACCAAGCCGGTGCCGAATCGATGCACGAAACGGTTTGCAAAAGTTCGGCCTACAAGCCAAATCATTGAGCAGCGAGGACGAGACACAGGGCTTTCAATCTCCGCCGACGCCGAGAGGAGGATTTTTGGGTGCTCTTTACGCCGCATATGCCCTACGCTAAAGCAGAAAAGACAGAGAAAAAGATCCGAAGATCGACTCAGACAGCTGCCAGTGCCGCATCTGAGGTCGGTCGCTGGGAATTGGTCGCTTCGGCAATCGGTCTACAACAGTATTTGTGACCATCCGAAGTCTAAAAAAATCAGATTGGGGGCTTTCTGCTGAATCCGAACGACATTCTCCGTGGCGCTCGTGCACCTGCCAGTGAGAGGGTGTACCTGATCGGCTTGTACGACAGCCGGATAACCTTCTATTCGCAACAGGTGCGTGCGCTCTCCATCGTTCACGCGCTTCATAGCACTGGAATGCTCCAAGATGGTCACCGTGTCGCGGTTGTCGGTGCCGGAGCAGCAGGAATTGCTGCCGCTGCAGCTGCCGCACTATTGGCAGACGTTAGGGTCGACCTTTACGAGTCCGGTGACGACGTGCTTCCCATTCAACGTGCAACGCGTCGCCGACGCCTTGACCCTCATATCTACGGGTGGCCGAAGGTAGCCAGTGACGATCCGATTGCAGATCTCCCGGTGTTGGACTGGGAAGCTGGCGCATCCCAGGATGTTCAACGCGATATCGCAATCGATTTCGGGCGAATCAAAGATGTCGTCGGCGGGAGGATTGCTGTGCATTCGCGGCACAAGGTTGTCGCTATCCGCCCCGTGGCTGGAGGCGTGGAGCTGGATTTTCAGCGTGAACCGAGGCGCGATGAAACTGCAGATGGTCCAGATGGAACAAAAATAGATCACGACACCGTCGATCTGGTTCTTCTGGCGTTTGGATTCGGACGCGAGCCAGCCCAAGCCATCGCTGGCGTGCCGAATTTCAGTTACTGGAGCGATGCGGGAATTCCGGGGGCCGACTTGCAGGCAAGCGCGTCGCCTCGGTTTCTCGTCAGCGGTAATGGGGACGGCGGCCTGATTGATCTGGTTGCCGCGGCAAGCGCCGATTTCGATCACGCAGCGGCCATTCGGGAGATCGTCGGGCAGGCAAACATCGAACAGATTTTTGGAGAGCTTGAGGTCATCGATGCGGAAGCTCTCGCCAGTTTTCGGGCGGGGCATGGCTACGATTTCGTCAAAGCGTACGATGAGCGAGTTCGTAGGCAACTCGATGGCATGGGATTTGTTTCGAGGATGGCTAGAAGGCTGCGGCCTGGGGTCAAGCTCACCTTGCAGACCCTTAAGCCGGAGGCATTTTCAATTGAGACAGCGACCCTCAATCGCCTGGCCGCCTACCTGGTAATGCGTGCCTGCGCTCCGGGCGCGGGTACCGAATTCAGACACATTCACGGAGCAGACCTTGCGGCATGCGATAAACCCGCTGCTCCGGAGTATCCCGCCGAATACTGGTTTACCTGCGGGGGGCGGCAGTTTGGCGTCGACTGCGTCATTACCCGCCGCGGGCCAGATCGAGCCGCCGTTCGAGCACCATTTGAAAACGTACTCGCCGGATACGAGGAAGAGCACAGGTCTTGGCTAACGACTCACGGGCCAGAAGCACTGATTCCTGCTCTGGCGCCCGCAGCGCGTACCGCGTTGAGTTCGGCTGCGAGCAAAGTCGGTCTTCCGCCCGCGCCCTACCGGCTTCGTCAAGGACTTCACTACGCCCGGACGACGCTCCGAATTCAACGCGCGGGAACGCAGATACGTTGGTCGGGTGACATTCCACCCGCCGGAATAGCCGGGCTTTGGAAACCAAGCACGACTCCCCTGGAGGTGCTCGTGGCCAGCCCTGCAAGCGCGCTCGGCCTCGTGGCTGCCGCGTTGGTGAGGCTAGTGCTGCACGCGCCTAACGCCACGTTCGTGGGTGCCGTCCTGGATTGGCAGGCATATCTTCGAAAGTGGACGAGTGATTCGTCCCATGCCGAGAACCTACCTGTGCCAGCCATCCGGTCACGGCCGGTCGGCGCCACGGCGAACGCTACCCTTGAAATCGAGCAGGCACTGGCGACAGCCCTTCACACCAACATGTCGCGCTGGCTTCTGGACGAGGTGAACACCGCCATCATTGCCTTCACCGGATCCAACATCGATACCGGCAACGTCATTGGGTTCCCCTGCGCGCCTGATTTGCGGGCGCAAATGGGGGGCATCTGGAACGACTGGAAGATGAGGTTCGACGCTGACAGCGTCCTGCTGGACCGATTCCTGTGTCTCGCGATCTGCGCGGAGGATGAAGAACATCGACGAGATGAGGCTCGCGTGCTTCTAGGTCCGAAACGGTATGCGCAGCTGACGCGCGCCGTAGCGGCATCGCTGGCCGTTGCAGCGGCCTGGCGAGATACGCTACCCCGAAGTCAGCCGCCCGGAAATCTCCTGCGCGGCGCAGCGTTTTCTGGTCATGCCTGCGCTGCGGAATTGATTGCAAAGCAGCCGATCGAGATCGCCGCTGCTTCCTTCATGTGGAGGACCGAGTTCGTTTTGCTTTCACACCTGAACACCCCGCCGATTATCGAATTTCTTGCGCAGTCTGGATTTGCAGAGGTCGCCGAGTCCCAGCCAAGTCTGATCCGGCCCAGCATTGGCGGCATGTTCATGACGCTGGACTCTCAATTTCGCGCAGCCGCGCAGACAGGAGTGGATGCTCTAACGACATTCTTCGCGCGTAATGAGCAGTTGCATTTGGACCGGCACAAAGCCGGGCTGGCGTAGGTATGGTTATGAATACTATTGCTGCGGTCTCCGAGAATGACGAGCTGATGGGATTTCGTGCTCGCCTGGTCAAGGAAGCTCGCGTCGCGGGGCTGGCGGTCAGCGATGCCGATGCGCTGTCCAGGGATGAATTCAATGGCGGCGCACATTCGGATGCGGCTCGCCTGAATGCAGACGATCTTCTGCGTCCGGTCGCAGCCGTACGTCTCGGACGCTACTCCGTCGTGATCGGCATGTTGCCCAGCGAAGCGAGCCCGGAGGCGATTCGAGAGACCTTGCGTCGCTTTAGAAACCAGTGCGTCGTCGCGCGATCGTACCTTCAGCCAAACGAAGCACTGGATCTGCAGGGACTTCTAGTCGGTCCCAGGGGAAGTGAACGCGACGACGAGTGGCGAGCGGTGGCACTCATGGTCGAGCGAGATGACCGCGTGGCCCGAAAGTTTGTCTGGCTGAGACCAGACGCCGTCGACGCGGATGAAAGCAGTTTCCAGGACCTCGTGAAGCGGACATTCCTGGCCCGGCCGTGGAAGAGCGAAGGGACATTCACGATGGCTGCGCTCGACAACCTCAAACGCGTGGCCTCGACCTGGGACTCGGGTGTTCCGCGAAGCACCGTGGACGAATGGATGGAGCTTGGCGTCAGCAAGATCGATGATCCCGACGAACTCGTCGGGAAGTTGGTGGAATCCTGGTCACGGAGGGGACAGTCGTGAGCAATCTGTTCCTCAATTTCCTCCGCTTCGAGAACTTCCGGACCTTCGGTACATTCGAAGCGTCGATTGTTCCGGCGCCGGGGTTGACCCTTCTCGTGGGCGCCAACGGTCTCGGGAAAAGTAGCTTTTTCGACGCTCTGGAATGGGGATTAACCGGCGACGTCAGTCGGTTCAGCAGCTACACCTCATCGATCGGTCAGGGCCGATATCTCACCCGGCGCGGCGCGGACCCCGACACTCACAAGGTCAGTCTCGGATTCAACGACGGAAGTACGGTGAATCGGAGTGAATCGGAGCAACCCAGTTCCCTCGAAATCATCCGGATGCTCCAGGCAGCCGCCTGGACCGCTCAGATCCAGGACTTGTCGACCTACTTGGCGTTCACCCACTTTCTGGGGCAAGCCGCACTCCAGCGCTTCACCAGCCGCGTAAGCGATCAGCAATGGACATCATTGAAGGGGCCTAGCGGCATCGAGCGACTGGAGGAAGTTAGAAGCGCTCTTCGCGGGCGAGCCACCGAACTGGCTTTCAATCGAAGAACCCGTCAAGAGACAGCGGCGATCGAACAGGCGGAACACACCCTCGCCGGGTGGCGCGACCTCCGGGACCACCTCTCGCGACTGAGGGAAGCGACCAATGCCGCGGGTGGCCTCGCACCGGATCGCTTCGAAGCGCGACTCAATGCGCTGATCGTGAAAGTGACCGAGATTGACTCTGGGTTTGCAGCCGGTGCGACGACCGGCGACGTGCTGGCCAGGGTGCGTGAATGCCTGGAGCGCGTGCGTGGCGGCATCAACACTGCGCGCACCACCGCGGAACCTCTCGGTGAAATCATCGGCCTGTATGGTTCGGAGGCGTTC
>Ga0255086_1000037_pt1 | contig 43821 bp, 41 predicted proteins | sample Colum_Cont_RepC__FD_188438 | JGI IMG/M metagenome (GOLD analysis project Ga0255086, IMG submission 188438) | Freshwater microbial communities from Columbia River, Oregon, United States - Colum_Cont_RepC_8d | ecosystem: Environmental > Aquatic > Freshwater > River | place: USA: Oregon | collected... | reverse complement strand
TCGGCGTCGGCACCTGCGGCAGTCCAGCCGCACCCGAAGCCGCAGGCACCAGTCGGCCGCGACGATCCAGCACCGTCTGCCCCGCCTTCACGAGTTCCAGCAAGCGCTTTTCGAGTGCCATCTGATCCGGCAACTTCTTCAGGTCGAAGAAACCAATCAGATCGTCCAGCGAAGATGGCTGCGCCTTGAGGCGCGCCAGGATTGCATCACCCGTTGGCACATGGCTGGCGCGTGGTGGCGGAGGCAGCTGCCGGGTAGGCGCAGCCTGCACCAGACCCGGCACAAAGTCCTGCTTCCAGGGCTCCTGTTCGTCATGGTCGTTGCGACGGTTGCGATCGTAGGGATTCTTTCTTTTTTTCATTGACAAGCCTGAGGGGCAACACGATACTGCGCGCCGCTCGATGGTAAGGCCTCAACAGCTTCACTGATCGGGTTTCAGAAAAGCCGTAGTGGCGGAATTGGTAGACGCACTAGTTTCAGGTACTAGCGGGGCGACCCGTGGAGGTTCGAGTCCTCTCTTCGGCACCAAACATTTGTATCAAGACGACTCAAAACGTCTCGAAACCCCACAGAAATGTGGGGTTTTTTCATGTCTGTCGTCTTAGAGAGGATCATGGGTGGCCGTGACTGCATCCGCACATCCGGATGCCAAGACGGATATCGGAAGATGCAATCCTCCGAAAACAAAACAGCCCAAAACGATCACCATCCACCGCCGCCGCAAGGGCAAAACCCGCCGACAAGCTGGTGTGGGACTCGGCTGAAATTGTGATCGTGAGTAATAACGGAACCAGGCAGTGCGGGCTGCCCTACAGCTTACACGGCAAACACTGCCTGAGCTTGAAGGCTAAGTGGTGCAGCGCACCGACACGTTAATGGTCCGACCCTACCGTGCATGGGCTGAATCCATCCACAGCCCAGCGGTAAGGGCCAACACAGAGGCCACCATGAATCCATCGAGTGAACAGCGCTCAGTGCATAGCAACGCGCCGAGTTTTACGCCAGCTAAGGCCATGTCTGATCCCAAGGAGACGGCTCAGGAAGCGATCCATCAGGTCATGTCCAAATCAGCAGCCCGCCAGCTCATCCCCAACAGCAATGCGGTCAACCCCTCCACCAAAGCAGACAAAGGCGACAACGAAATGACCAACAAGCCAGCACAACATATCCCCAGTGCGGATGAGATCAAAGGCATCTGGAAGCAACACGTCGGTGCCGCCAAAATCATGTGGAGCAAGCTGACCGATGACGAGTTTCTGAAACTCGAAGGCCACGTGCAGAAATTGACTGGCCTGATTCAAGAGCGTTACGCCATCACGCGTGACGAAGCTGATAAACAGGTCAAAAGTTTCTTTGAGAAACATCAGAGCTGACGCTCTGCCGCCACGCGCTGTCTCATTACCACGAGACAGCAATCCATAGCTGAACAATCGCCGCGCATTCGGCCCACCGGATGCGCGGCTTTTTTACGACCGGCAGTTGCTTTTTGCCTGTGTTCGCCACCGAACAGACGGCCCTGTCTGGCGCAGCCATTGTGCGAGGCATCAGCACAGCGCCGGACTAATGAGAACCCCAATGAACAAACTTGAACGTAGCAAAAGACGCCAGATGTTCTGTACGGCATTGCTAATGAGTTTGCTTGCAGCATGCAGCGGCAGCCAGGATGCAATCCTGGGTATTGGCGGCATTGCCGTGCGAGCGCCGACGGTGACTGCGGTAACCCCCGCCCCAAACGCCACTGGAGTCTCCATTGGCAATCCGGGCATTACCGCCACATTCAGTGAGCCGATGGCGCCGATCACCGGTGCTGCCAGCTTCACGGTGACTTGCGTCGCGCCCTGCACAAACCCAACCGGAACGGTGGCGCTTGATGCTAGCAACAGGGTGGCCACTTTCACGCTGACCGCCGGCACCACGCTGCAAGCACTGATCGGCTACACCGCAACCGTCACCGCTGCACAAAGTCAGGCCACGGGGCTGCTGCTGGAGTCGCCCACCGTCTGGAGCTTCACCACCGGCGCGGCACCAGATACCACGCGACCCAGAGTGCTGGTCACAGAGCCCGCAACCACCAATCCAAGCCCGACGACGGGCGTGCCAACCAACACGCCCATTACCGCCGTCTTCAGTGAAGACATGGCCCCAGCGAGCATTCGCGCCGCCAGTTTTACGCTGACCTGCGTTGCGCCTTGCACCGCGCCCAATGGCACTGTCAGCTATGCCGTCAGCAGCCGAACAGCGGTCTTCAGCCCAGCAACGCTGCTGGCGGCCGGGCAGACCTATACCGTCACCATCACAACGACTGCCACCGACTTGGCTGGCAATGCCCTGGCAGGCAATCAAGCCGCACTGCCTGCTGCCAGCAACTATGTCTGGACTTTCACTACGGCAGCACCTCCGCCGTCAGACACCACGCGCCCCAGAGTGCTGGGCACACAACCCGCAACGACCAGCCCGGGCCAGACGACTGGCGTACCGATCATTACCCCGATCACCGCGACCTTTAGCGAGGACATGGACCCAGCAACCATTCGCGCCGCCAGCTTTACGCTGACTTGTATTGCGCCCTGCTCCGCCCCCAGCGGCATTGTTAGCTACGCCGTTGATACCCGAACGGCCGTCTTCAGCCCAGCCACAGTGCTGGCAGCCGCCCAGACCTACACCGTCACCATCACAACGACTGCCACCGACTTGGCAGGCAACGCGCTGGCAGGCAATCCGGCCGCCCCACTCGCTGCCAGCAACTACGTCTGGACTTTCACGACAGAAGCCGTCGCTCTGAAATCTGCGGCGACATTCGGCGGCCTTGGCGGCCCTGCCGGCATGACCAATATGGGCACGCTGACGGTGATCAATGGCGACATCGGCACTACGGCGGCCTCCACAACCATGACGGGCTTTCACGATGCCGGCTTCGGCTGCATCTACACCGAAACCGGCGCAAATATCGGCACCGTCAATGGCGTGATCTTTACGGACGGGCCACCGCCCACCGTGGACTGCCCCAGCGAAGGCACACCCGCCACGTTCGCCAAGGCGCAGCAAGCCCAGATGGATGCGCAGATTGCATTTGATGACTTGGCAGGACGACCCGGCAATCCTATTGCGGCAGATCTCGGTGGCCTCACCTTGGCCCCCGGCGTCTATAGCGCAGCGGCAAACAGCTTCCGCATTCAAGATAGCGATCTCACCCTTGATGCCGGTGGCAACGCCAATGCGGTCTGGATATTCCAGATGGCAACCACGCTGACGGTCGGTGGGGCGGACGATACTGCGCCGCAGAGCGTCATCCTCATCAACGGCGCGCAAGCCAAGAATGTGTTCTGGCAGGTTGGCAGTGCCGCGACGATCAATGCAGCCGGTGGCGGCACCATGGTCGGCACCATCATTGCTCGTGCTGGTGCGGCCTTCTCCACCGCTGGCAATGCCGACGTGGTGATTCTCAACGGCCGGGTGTTGTCGCTGAATGCCTCAGTGACGCTGGTGAACACCGTCATCAACGTGCCCGCCCCCTGAGGCCGAAGGAGAAAATCATGAAATCACCAACAGTCTCAACAACACTGTTCGTTGCCGCATTCATCAGCATCGCCAGCCCACGCACAATGGCAACTGATTCGGGCTGGTACCTAGGCGGCAACGTCGGGCAATCCAGCGTGGACGTCGACGACGAGCGGATCATCAGCAGCCTGCTCGGCAGTGGTTTTGCCACCACCTCAATTACGGAAGACCGCCGTGACCTCGGCTACAAACTGTTTGGCGGCTACCAGTTCAACCCGCATTTCTCACTGGAAGGCGGCTATTTCGATCTGGGCAAGTTTGGCTTTACAGCGGTCACACAGCCGCCAGGAACATTCACCGGCACCATCAAACTCAGGGGCGTAAATCTTGATCTGCTCGGCATGCTGCCGATCACGCAGCGGTTCTCCGCTTTTGGTCGCGTCGGCGTGAATTACGCCGAAGCCAAAGACACCTTTGCCGGCACGGGTGCCGTCAATGTGCTGAACCCAACCCGCAAAAAAAGCGATACCAACTACAAGATTGGCGTCGGGCTTCAATACGATTTCACGCAGCACCTGGCGATGCGCATCGAGGCAGAGCGCTATCGCATCGACGACGCGGTGGGTAACAAGGGCGATGCCGATTTGGTCTCAGCTGGGCTGGTGTTTCGCTTTGGCTCAACAGAACCAGTGATCGCGCCACTCGCGAAAACAGCGGAACCCTTGGCCGCTCAGGACCAGTCTGAACTGGCCGCGATGCAGCCGCCCGCAAAAGTGCCGGTGCTGACAAAAGTGGTTTTTTCAGCACAGTCGCTCTTCGATTTTGACAAGGCGATGATCAAACCTGAGGGCAGAAAATCGATCGATGGTTTTGCCACACGGCTGCGCGGTGCCCGCTTTGAGCGCATCGCAGTCACTGGACACACCGATCGCTTCGGCTCAGAAGCCCATAACCTTGATCTTTCAACGCGCCGTGCCGAAGCCGTCAAAGACTATCTGGTGGCAACCGCAGGTATCCCACCCGAAAAAATCACGGCCCGTGGCGTTAGCAGTTCACAGCCTCTGACCCAGCCCGGCGAATGTACGGGCCAGAGCAGAACCCCAAAAACGCTCGCCTGCTTGCAGCCTGACCGCCGTGTGGAAGTGGATGTCACGGCCAGCGAGTAATCACCGCATCGCAGGTTCGTCGGGGGCCGCAGTGATTGGTGCTACCGTGCCTCAAAGTCGGCTGCTGTCAAAAATAAGTGGGAACGGAGTATTGGCATGAAGCAAAGGATGCCAACGTGACCACCGCAGCGCTGCTGCTATCAAGCCAGCACAGTCCCAATCAAAACCACTTGCTAGCCGCGTTACCCACGGCCGAGTTCGAGCGGCTGTCGCCGCATCTTGAACTGGTGCCGATGCGGCTGGGCGAAGTGCTTTGTGAGTCCTCGAACGTTCTACAGCACGGCTATTTCCCCACCACCGCCATCGTCTCGCTGCATTACGTGATGGAGAGTGGCGCCTCGGCAGAGGTGGCTGGGGTTGGCAATGAAGGCATGGTGGGTATTTCGCTGTTCATGGGCGGCCAGACCACGCCTGCGCGCGCCATCGTGCAAACCGCTGGCCATGGCTATCGGCTGCGCTCGCGATTGCTGCTGGAGGAGTTCAATCAGTCCGGCGTGACGATGCGCTTGTTGCTGCGCTACACCCAGGCACTGATGACCGAAATGGCGCAGACCGCTGCCTGCAACCGTCACCATTCGCTGCTGCAACAGCTCTGTCGCTGGCTGCTGCTCACGCTTGATCGAATGCCGACGAATGACCTGATCATGACCCAGGAGCTGATCGCCAGCATGCTCGGCGTGCGTCGCGAGGGCGTCACCGAAGCGGCAGGCAAGCTGAAGGATCTGGGTGTCATCAGCTATCGCCGTGGCCACATCACGGTGCTCAATCGCTCACTGCTGAATGCCCACGTTTGCGAGTGCTATGGCGTGGTCAAGAGCGAGTTTGATCGCTTGCTGTGCGATGTACAGCTTCGGCAGATCCCTGCTGTTGCAAAGCAATAGGGGATGACCATGTCCAACAAACCAAGCCTCCCCGCAGTCGCCAAAGTCGCCATCCATAAACCCGATGGCCTCACCGAGTTGCAGCGCCGTGAGGCGATGCTGAAAACCGGTGCCTTGCAGAGCGCGATTCTCAACAGTGCCAATTTCTCGATCATCGCCACCGATGAGAAAGGCATCATCCAGCTGTTCAATGTCGGGGCCGAGCGCATGCTGGGTTATGCGGCGAGCGAAGTCGTCAACAAGATCAACCCCAGCGACATTCACGACCCGGAAGAAGTGAATGCACGCGCGCAGGCCTTGAGCCTTGAGCTAGCAACACCGATCAAGGCCGGCTTTGAGGCGCTGGCCTACAAGGCTTCACGCGGCATCGAAGATAGTTACGACCTGACCTATATCTGCAAGGACGGCAGCCGTTTCCCGGCCATCGTCTCGATCACGGCCTTGCGCGATGACTACGATGAAATCATCGGCTATCTGCTGATCGGCGCAGACAACTCCGTGCGCAAGCAGGTTGAAGCCGAGCTGAAAAAAGCCATGGCGACCGCCGAAAAGGCCAATCTGGCCAAGTCCGATTTTCTCTCCAACATGAGCCATGAGCTGCGCTCGCCGCTGAACGCCATTCTGGGATTCGCGCAGTTGATGGAATCAGACCCGACACCACAGACCGCAACACAGAAAGAAAGCACCGGCCAGATTTTGCAGGCGGGCTGGTATCTGCTCGACCTCATCAACGAAATCCTCGACCTGGCCTTGATCGAGTCCGGCAAATTGCCCTTGTCGCTAGAGACCATGTCGCTCGATGAGGTCATGCACGACTGCCAGGCCATGATTGAACCGCAGGCGCAGAAGCACGGCATCACCATGAGCTTTTTTCAGTTCAAGCGGCCCTGCTTTATCCATGCCGACCGAACACGCGTAAAGCAGATCCTCATCAACCTGCTCTCCAATGCCATCAAGTACAACCAGACAGGCGGTGCAGTGATCATTGACGTGGCGATGAAATCCGAGAAGCGCGTGGTGATCAGCGTCAAGGACACTGGCCCTGGGCTGGCACCTGAAAAACTGGCGCAGCTTTTTCAGTCTTTCAATCGCCTCGGGCAAGAAACCGGCAGCGAGGAAGGCACCGGTATTGGTCTGGTGATGACCAAGCGTCTGGTTGAATTGATGGGTGGCGTCATCGCAGTGGAAAGCACTGTCGGCAAAGGCAGTGTTTTTTCGGTTGAGCTGGATGGTGCGGACGACCCGCAGCAGCGCTTTGACGGTGATGACCTGGATGCCGAGCGGCCCCAGCAAATGAAGCGTGATTTCAACGCACGCACCTTGCTCTACGTCGAGGACAACCCAGCCAACCTCAAGCTGGTTGAGCAACTCATCTCACGCCGCCCAAACCTGCGGCTACTCAGCGCAGGCGACGCCACCTTGGGTATCGAGCTGGCACGTGACTACCTGCCGGAAGTGATTCTCATGGACATCAATCTGCCCGGCATCAGTGGCATCAGGGCCATGCAGATCCTGCGTGATGACCCGCAGACACAACACATCCCCGTCGTTGCAATTAGCGCCAATGCCATGCCGCACGATATTCGCAGAGGGGTGGAGGCCGGGTTCTTCCGCTATCTCACCAAGCCGATCAAGGTCAACGAGTTCATGGAGGCACTTGATATGGCACTAGCCGAATCGCTGGATCGGGCAAAAGCCAGATCGGCAAATGCCCACCCAATCGGGAGTTCGTAATGATCCGCACCGTCGACATCCTCAACGCCAAAATCCTGATCGTTGATGATCTGCAAGCCAATGTCCGCCTGCTGGAGCAAATGCTGAAGGCTGCTGGCTATAGCAACGTCACCTCAACCATGGATTCGCGCGAGGTCTGCGAGCTGCATCGCAGCAATCGCTACGACTTGATCCTGCTCGACTTGATGATGCCGATGATGGATGGCTTCGCGGTGCTGGAGGGCCTCAAGGCCATCGAGACGGATAGCTACGTGCCCGTTCTCGTCATCACTGCACAACCGGGCCACAAGCTGCGCGCACTGCTGGCTGGCGCCAAGGATTTTGTCAGTAAGCCGTTCGATCTGGTGGAGGTGAAAACCCGCATCCACAACATGCTCGAAGTGCGGCTACTGCACAAAGAGCTGGCCAACCACAATAAGCGGCTCGAACAAGCGGTGCTGGAACGCACTGCAGAACTACGCGAAAGCGAAGAACGCTTTCATCGCCTTACAGAGCTATCGTCTGACTGGTATTGGGAGCAAAACGCCAGCGGAGAGTTCACTAGGGTTTCTGGCCCTGCGCTAGAGATGCTCGGCATTCGCAGCGACGGCGAGCACCAGAGCGATGCACAACAGGCAGGCTGGAACGAAATGGAGCGCATGGCGCTGGAAGCCAATATTGCAGCGCGTCGGCCGTTCCTGGACTTTGTCTATAGCCGACTCAACGCCGATGGCACAAAGCAGTTTTTTCAGGTAAGCGGCGAGCCGATTTTTGACTCCTCAGGCGGCTACACCGGCTATCGCGGCATCGGCATGGATGTGACGGGCCGCATGCATCTGCGCAGCCCCTGATCACTAGGGCAACCTCGCCATCACTCTTGCCAGCTGCTTCGCATACCCCTGCTTGGCCGCCTGAATCTCTTTCAGCATGCGGCGGGTCATCGAGTCTTGAGTGGTGATCGACTGAATCATCTCGCGATAGCCGTCCATCGCGATGCGCTCCGCGACTTGATCTTCCTCGATCAACGCTCGCAGTGATTCACCGGGCATATATTGCTCGTGGCTGCCATGACTGAAGCACTCAGGTGCAAAGTCAGCTTCGCCACCCAACTGCACAATGCGCTTGGCAATTTGATCGGCATGCCCAAGCACCTCATTGGATTGCAGCAGGAAGTCATCGGCATCAACCCCACGCGCCATGAAGTGGTAGCGCCGATAGCGCAGCACGCAGATCATTTCTGTGGCCAGCGCGGCATTCAGTCGCTTGATCAGCTCGATGTGATCCGCTTCTGTATGGACGTGCTGGCTTGCTTGCATGCGCACGCCGCTCACTACGGTTTTAGAGGACATTGAAATCTCTTTTTTTGGCAACGCTTACAGCCTGACGTTGCACCTGCACGGCGTCGGTGCGACGACACACATAAGACGCCACGCATAAAAAATCGCCCGCATGCGTTGTGCATGCGGGCGATGGAACTACAGGTTGGATTTGCAACCAGAAACATCCCAACAAACTTACTGCGGCGGGTTCTGGATGGTGACTTCAACACGGCGGTTGAGCTGACGACCCGCTGCAATCTCATTGCCTGCAACCGGGTAGGCCTCGCCCTTGCCGATGGCGGTAATGCGGCTGGCAGCGATGCCACGGCCCGTCAGATATGCCGACACTGCATTGGCACGCCGCTGCGACAAGGCCATGTTCATGTCGTCGCTGCCGAGGCTATCGGTATAGCCTTCAATCGTGATGTTGCGATCGGGCGCGCCGCTGAGTGCCACCACCAGCTTGTCGAGATTGACCGCACTACCTGCCTTCAGCTCTGCACGACCACTGGAGAACAACACATCGCCGAGCGTGAGCTGCACGCCACGGTCAGTTTTCTTGGCCTTGAGGTCAGATAGCTCAGCCAGCAGGGCATCGTTCTTGCTCTTGGCAAGATCGGCTTCGGTTCTCGCTGCATTCGCATCGCTGATGGCGAAACCGGCCTGGGTTCTGGCCGCGTTGGCATCGCGGGTTGCTGCTTCTGCATCTTGCTTGGCGGCATCGGCGTCGCGCTTGGCCATGCCGGCATCTCGTTTGGCGATGTCAGCCTCACGGGTTCGTGCATCCAATCGAACCTGATCATTCTGATCACTCAGTGCCTTGCGCTGGGCCACTGTGTACTGCGCTGTAGCCAGTGACTTGGCGGTTTGCACCTTGCGATCTGCGAGGTAGACCCGATGTGCCGTCAGTGTGCCATCGGCATCCGGCAGCTCTGCCTCGCGTACGGCCTGCTCGGCATCCTGCATCGCGATGGGCGACTGATTGGCCAGATTCGGGTTCGACTGCAAGGCAGTCAAGTCAGCGCGCACCCGATCCACATCCGGGTTCTTGGTGATGCCAGCCGCACAGGCTGCAAGCAGCAAAGCGCTGGTCGCCAGCGTGGTGTTACGCAGAATATCGCGCGTCGTCATCTTGCTGCCATTGGTGTTGGTTTTCATGATGCGTCTCCTGAGTTGCGCTTTAATTCCTGGCGCAGGGTGTCGATGTTTTTCTGCAACTCGGTATTGACCACTGCGGCACGACCGGCACGGGCGCGAGCAGAGGCCAGCTCGGCATCGGCGCGGGCTTCATCAGCCAACTGGCGTGCCTGCCTCACGGTCTGATCATTCGGCTCGTTCGCAATCGTGCTGCGCGCCAGAGTGATCTTGTCGCGCGCTGATTTGAGCTCCAGAGGCGCGAACTCGACCGCACCCTCTTTGTCGGCATTGCTGATGGCGGTATCTGCCGCCTGGAATGCGTCGGTTGGGGGCAGCGGAACGGAGGCACAAGCCACCAGCGCGAGTGCCCCGAATGTCGTGATAAAAAAGCCGGAAATCGGTTTTGCTTTCATCGTCAGCTCCTGAGTAGGCCTTGCTTTCGATGGCGATATGCCGAGCTAAGGTGATGCCTTGTAACGCGACACTCAGGAGATGCTCCGTCTGTTGACGCACATAGCGTCAAATCAGGCGGTTTGTCAGGCAGCTAAGGGGCAGCGGTGGGCTTCACTCTGGAAAGCAGGATCATGCCAGCGACGAAAAACACCACCAGCACAGCAATGGCAAGCCTTGGGTCGCCTGTGATGGCCGCCGTGGTGCCCACCACCAGCGGCCCCAGCACGGCCGCGAACTTGCCGAGCATGTTGTAGAAGCCGAAGAACTGCCCAGCCGACTCCTTGGGGATCAATTGCGCGAAGTAACTGCGCGAAAGGCTTTGCACGCCGCCCTGCACCAGGCCGACGGCCGCAGCCATCCGGTAGAAATCACTCTCGGTCTGCATGGTCAGCGCCCATAGCGTGACGCCGATGTAAATGCTGATGCCCAGGTAGAGCCCGCGCTGCGCGCCAAAGCGCTCGCCGATACGGCCGAACACAATGGCGGCGGGGAAACTCACGAACTGCACGATGAGCAGAGCCTTGATCAGCGCGCCAGGCTCGAAGCCGAGCTTGATGCCAAAGTCCACTGCCATGTTGGCGACCGTGCCCACCGCGTCGATGTAGAGCCAGTAGGCGAACAGGAACATGTAGACGGGCTTGTGATTGCGAATCTGCTGGACGGTCGTCCACAAGGCACGCCAGCCCATTGCACCCTCACGCTGCGGTGCGGGCTCACGGACGTTCAGGAACATCGGCAGCGAGAACAGCGCCCACCAGACAGCCACACTGACGAACGCCCACTTGCCTGCCTCAGCTGCATTGGCGAGGCCGAACCATTCTGGTTTTTGCACCATGGTGACGTTGAGTACGAAGAGCAGGCCACCACCCAGATAGCCCAGCCCGTAGCCGAGTGCGGAGACGCGATCACGCTCGTGCTCCTTGGCGACATTCACCAGCAGCGCATCGTTGAAGCTCAAGCCCCCGAAGAAGCCGACACCAGCAACCGCGAACAGCGCAATCGCCCAACCCCACTGCCCCTCGCCGACAAACATCAGCCCCGCTGTCGCCGCACAACCAATCGCCGTGAACAAGGCCAGCAAGGGCTTTTTCCAGCCGCGCCGGTCGGCAATCACACCCAGCCAGGGCGCCATCAGCATGACGATGAAACTCGGCAGCGAGTTGCCGTAGGCACCGAGGTAGAACGTGGCCGTGCTGGGATCAACACCAGCGGCGTAATACTTGTTGAACAGGATGGGGAACAGGCCGACCAGCACCGTGGTGGCAAATGCGGAATTGGCCCAGTCGTAAAAGGCCCAGCTCCACTGCTGTTTTCGCTCAGGTGTCATCAGACGATCTCGTAGCCCATCACCAGCGCATCTTCGGTGGCACCTACGCCGTTCGGGTAATAACCCTTGCGCACGCCCAGTGTGTTGAAGCCCAGAGTCTCATACAAATGCCGCGCGGCGGCGTTGGAGCGGCGCACTTCCAGCAACAGAATCGTGCAGAACTCTTGTTGCGCGAGTGTCATCAGGTGCGCCATGAGCTTGCGGCCCAGGCCCTTGCCGTGATGATCGGGGTCGACGCAGAGATTGAGCAACTGCGCCTCGCCCACTGCCATGCTGAAAAACGCATAGCCCAGTAAGTGATCATCCGCCGCGAGCAGACCCCAGCAGGCGGTGCCGGACTTGAAGCTGTCCCGCATGATTTTTTCTGACCAGGGGAAGGGATAGCCGCGAATCTCGATGGCATGTATCTCGGCAAGGCGCGTGATGTCGAGCCGCTCGATGCGGGCATCAGCTTCAAGCATGTGCCTTGAGGTGCTGCGCGATTTTCTTCAGGTCTTCCCAGCTCTTGGCTTTTTCCTTCGGCGAACGCAGAAGGTAGGCGGGGTGATAGGTGACGAATACCGGCGTCTGCGACAGGCCGTACTGGTGCAGCGGGCCGCGCAGGCGCGACAGCGGCTCCTCCGTCGTCAGCAGGCGCTGTGCGGCGATGCGGCCGAGCGCGACGATGAGTTTGGGTTTGACGTGGGCGATCTGCGCATCGAGATAGCTGCGGCAGGCATTCACCTCGTCTTTCTCCGGGTCGCGATTGCCGGGCGGGCGACACTTGACGACATTGGCGATGAAGACATTTTCATTGCGACTGCGGCCGATGGCCTTGAGCATCTCATCCAGCAACTTGCCGGCGCGGCCAACGAAGGGCTCGCCACTGGCGTCTTCATCGGCGCCGGGGCCCTCTCCCACCACCATCAGCGATGCGGCCGGATTGCCGACGCCGAACACGGTGTTGGTGCGGGTGGCGCACAGCTTGCAGCGCTGGCAGTTGGCCACCTGTGCACGCAGGCCCTCCCAGTCGCTGCTGACCACGAAATCGGTCGCTGCGGCGGGCGGTGGCTTGGCGGTGATCATCGGCGGTGCCGTTTCAACAGCTGCTTCAATTACGGGGGCAAGGGGAGGCGCTGCGGAAACCGGAGCGCTGGCGGATCGCCAACGCTCGATTCCCAACAGTCCCAGCACTTCATCCCGACGATTGCTCATGCGGCCATTGTCCCATCGTCAGGCCTTGCGCGCCTGCCGGTTGAGCGACGAGAGAATGGCCTTGAGCGAGGCGGTGACGATGTTGCCGTCGATGCCCACGCCCTGCGTTGCCTTGGTGGCGTTGCCGATCTTCAGCTCGATGTAGGTCACGGCCTTGGCATCGCTGCCCGCCGTCACGGCGTGCTCGTGGTAGTCCATCACCGCAAGCGTCTGGCCGGTCAGCGCGGCAAGGCCTGCCACGAAGGCATCGATGGGGCCATTGCCGTGGCCTTCGAGCTTGCGGGCGCTGCCATCCACCAAGATCTCGGTCACCAGATCGACACGGTCGCGCTTGGAGTCCTCGATGAGGTGATGCGCCACATAGCCATAGGGCTGCTGCACATCGAGGTATTCCTGCTGGAACAGCGCCCAGATGTCTGCCGCCGTCACCTCTTTGCCAGAGGCGTCGGTCACCGCCTGCACCGAGCTGCTGAACTCGATCTGCAAACGTCGCGGCAGCGACAGGCCGTATTCGGATTCGAGCAGATAGGCAATGCCGCCCTTGCCGGATTGCGAGTTGACGCGGATCACGGCGTCGTAGCTGCGGCCCAGATCGAGCGGGTCGATGGGCAGGTACGGCATCTCCCAGAACATGCCCTCTTTGCGCGCCGCAAAGGCTTTCTTGATCGCATCCTGATGACTGCCGCTGAAGCTGGTGAACACCAGATCGCCGACATAGGGATGCCGTGGATGCACCGGCAGCTGGTTGCAGTATTCGACCGCGGCGCGCACGGCGTCGATGTCGGAGAAATCCAGATTCGGCGCGATGCCCTGCGTGTAGAGATTGAGTGCGAGATTGACCACGTCGACATTGCCGGTGCGCTCGCCGTTGCCGAACAGGCAGCCTTCAACGCGATCCGCACCGGCCATCAAGCCCAGTTCGGCCGCCGCTGTACCGGTGCCGCGATCATTGTGCGGATGCAGCGAGATCAGCAGTGCGTCGCGGCGTTCGAGATTGCAGTGCATCCACTCGATCATGTCGGCATAGACATTGGGCGTGGAGTGCTCGACCGTTGAAGGCAGGTTGATGATCAGCGGGTTCTGTGGCGTGGGCTCGAACACTGCGCTGACGGCATCGACAATCGCCTTGGAGAAGGCCAACTCAGTGCCGGAGAACATCTCCGGCGAGTACTCGAACTGCCAGTGCGTATCCGGCTGTTGCGCAGCGAGCTGCTGGATGAGCTTGGCGTGCGTTACCGCCAGCTCTTCCAGCACCTGCTGCTGGCTCATGTCGAACACCACGCGGCGCATCACCGGCGCAGTGGCGTTGTAGAAATGCAGGATCGCGCTCTTGGCCCCTTGCAACGCCTCGAAGGTGCGACGGATCAGCGGCTCGCGCGCCGGGGTGAGTGCCTGGATGCGCACGTCATCCGGGATGCGGCCGGACTCGATGAGAAAACGCACGAAGTCGAAATCGGTCTGGGAGGCGGAGGGGAACCCAATCTCGATTTCCTTGAAGCCGATCTGCACCAACAGATCAAACATGCGGAGCTTGCGCTCGCGGTTCATCGGCTCGATCAGCGCCTGGTTGCCATCACGCAGATCGGTGGAAAGCCAGAGGGGCGCCTTGGTGATTTTCTGGTCGGGCCAGGTGCGGGTCTTGAGCGCCACATTGCCAATCACGGCTTCGATGGGGCGGTATTTGGTGGCTGGGTTTTTCAGCATGGTCATGGCGTGATCCGCTGCGGATGGCAGCGTTCGTTCTTGAAGGGGGCTTGGTCTGGCAGTGGTGGCACGGTTGAAAAAGCCGCCGTGCGCGGCGCGAGAGGTATGGTCTGCCCTACGGCAGCAGTCGCGCCAGTAGAAGCACGCGCGCCAGCAGACCTGCGCGCGGTGCGCAGGTGGCAGACATCGGGAGGGCGGCGTTCATTGGGATGAGAGCTTAACGGCTGCCTGCCACAAATCAAGCCGCCGTCTTCTTGTTGCGCCTCAGCAACAGCGCCGCAGGGCCCGACAGCGCATAGGCAAAAAAGCCCAGGAACAAGACGCGCGGCGGATCGATGGCCACCAGCACCAACAGGCCCAGCACCGCAGCAAAAGGCAGAAAGCGCATGCGGCCTTCGAGCTTGAGTTTCTTGAAGCTGTTGTAGCGGATCGAGCTGACCATCGACAGCGCCGTGGCCAGCATCAGCGGTGCGGCCACGAACAGCACGGCGCGACCCTCAAAAGGTGCGTGGCCAGAGATCCAGTTGAACAGGGAGTGCGAGTCATCCACACAGCTCCACACGAAGAAAGTGACCACGGCCGCCGCCGCTGGCGAAGGCACGCCGTAGAAATCCTTGCTCGACCCGGCAATGGCGGCCAGCACGTTGAAGCGCGCGAGGCGCAGTGCGGCGCAGGCGGTGTAGGTGAAGGCGATGATCCAGCCCAGCTTGCCGCCCAGCCAGCGGTAGTCCGCAAGATGATGCAGGGAGAAGGCATACAACAGGATGGCCGGTGCGACCCCAAAGGCGACCATGTCGCAGAGCGAGTCGTACTCCTTGCCGAAGTCGGTGGAGGTATTGGTCATGCGCGCGATGCGGCCATCGAGTCCATCGGCCAACATGGCGACGAGAATGCCGATGCAGGCCGGCTCGAATCGCCCGCCCATTGCCATGACGATGGCGTAGAAACCGCCGAACAGCGTGCCGGTGGTAAACAGATTGGGCAGCAGGTAGATGCCCTTGCGGCGGGGTTTGCGGATGCCGGGTTCAGTGGGTACAGCGCTCATGGGGTTCTCCGCAGCAGGGTGGCCAGCACCGTTTCACCGCATCTTATCGTCTGGCCGAGCTGTACCTCCACGCGGCAATCGGCCGGCAGATAGACATCGATCACGCGTGCCAGGCGTCGCACACCACACAGCCGCCCCTGCCCCACCCGTTCGCCAAAGGACGCCCAGATGGGCCTGGCACCCAACAGGCTGCCGCGCGCCACCATCACAACGAGAGTTGCCCCCTCGTCGGTCTTGAGCACGCTCACGGAACGGGGCGCACCCTCAACCGCAGTGACCTCGCCCTCGACAGGTGCTCGCAGCAGGTAATTGGAAAACCACGGCACCGTGATGCCAATGCGAATGGCCTCGCGCACCAGCCAGGGGTCGTGGCATTCGCGTCGGAAGCTGACCACACCATCGCAAGGTGCCAAGATGCCCAGCGGCTTGGCTGGCGTGCTGCGCGGTGCATCGTGAAAGAACACGACAGCTACCGCCACGCAGCCCAGGGTCAAGCCCAGCAGCCACCAGCATTGTTGGACGAATGCTGCACCCGCGATTAGGCCGAGCAAAAGCAAAAACACCCATCCTTCGGCGGCAATCCGCAGGATGGGTGCAGTGAGCATTCTCATGAGTGCAGCACAGAGGGAAACAGACCGGTTTTACCTTGCCCGCTGCTACGCGCTGCGCGCCTCACGGCAGGGTGGCTCACCGTCTCAGTTCTTGGTCTTGTCGACGAGCTTATTCTTGGCAATCCAGGGCATCATCGAGCGCAGCTGCGCGCCGACCTGCTCAATCTGATGCTCGGCACCCAGACGGCGACGCGCCTTGAGCAGCGGCTGGCCTGCCTGGTTCTCCAGCACGAAATCGCGCGCGAACTTGCCGGTCTGGATGTCCGTGAGCACGCGCTTCATTTCCTTCTTCGTCTCTTCGGTGACGATGCGCGGGCCGGTCACGTAGTCGCCGTATTCGGCAGTGTTGCTGATCGAGTAGCGCATGGTGGAAATGCCCCCTTCGTACATGAGGTCCACGATGAGCTTCAGCTCATGCAGGCACTCGAAGTAGGCCATTTCAGGGGCGTAGCCTGCTTCCACCAGCGTCTCGAAGCCCGCCTGCACCAGTGCCGAGGCACCACCGCAGAGCACAGCCTGCTCGCCGAAGAGATCGGTTTCGGTCTCTTCGCGGAAGTTGGTCTCGATGATGCCGGCGCGACCACCGCCGTTGGCGCTGGCATAGCTCAGCGCGATGGCCTTGGCATTGCCGGTGGCATTCTGGTGGATGGCGATCAGCGAGGGCACGCCGCCACCTTTCAGGTACTCGGAGCGCACCGTATGGCCAGGGCCCTTGGGCGCGACCATGATCACGTCGAGGTCAGCGCGCGGCTCGATGAGCTGGAAGTGGATGTTGAAGCCGTGAGCAAAGGCCAGCGTGGCGCCCTGCTTGAGGTTGGCCTTCACGCTCTCTTCATAGATCTTCTTCTGATCCTGATCGGGAGCGAGGATCATCACCACGTCGGCGATCTTGATGGCCTCGACCACTTCAGCGACCTTGAGGCCGGCGTTGGTGGCTTTCTCCCAGCTCTTGGAGCCCTTGCGGAGTGCGACGGTGACATCGACGCCGGAGTCCTTGAGGTTCAGCGCGTGGGCGTGGCCCTGCGAACCGTAGCCGACGATGACGACTTTCTTGCCTTGGATGAGGGAGAGGTCGGCGTCTTTGTCGTAGAAGATGGAGATGCTCACAGTCGTAGCTCCGGTGTGGCGTGGGTAGGAGGGGTAAATCAGGAAAACAGTCGATCAGGCCTTGTGCAAAACCGCGTGACCGAGCGCCAACGCTGCAACGCCGGAGCGCACCAGTTCCAGCACCGTCGAGATTTTCGTTAGCGCAGCGATGAAGGCTTCGATCTGCGCAGCAGTGCCAGCCAGCTGCGCCGTGCGGGTGTTGTCACTGCCATCAAGTGCGACGGCGTGATGGTCACGCACACAGTGAATGAAAGCGTTGGCCTGCTGCGGCTTGAGCTCGATCTTGATCAGCAGCAGCTCGCACTCCACGTGATCGGCGGCCGAGAGATCAACGATCTCCACCACCTCTACCAGCTTGCGGGTTTGCGCCACGATCTGCTCGATGACGGTGTCAGAGCCGGTGGTGACCAGCGTAATGCGCGAAAACGCGGCATCGTGCGTGGGGGCCACGCAGAGAGACTCGATGTTGTAGCCCCGCGCCGCAAACATATTGGCAACGCGCGACAGCGCGCCGGCTTCGTTTTGCAGCAGGATCGAAACGATGTGTCGCATTTGAAAGATGCCGCAACTCCGCCCGACTGGCGGTAGGGGCGCGCACCTTAGCGTCGAAGACCTTCGAACGCAATCACCTGTTCAAGTGCTGCTGGCAAACGACAAGCGGTCTGAGGCAAAACTGCCAAAAAAACATTTGGCATTTGCTGAGGAATTGGTGGAATGGAGGAGGATCGAACTCCCGACCTCTGCATTGCGAACGCAGCGCTCTCCCAGCTGAGCTACCACCCCACATGTTTTAGGAGTGTACGCCGGGCAAAGCTGAAACGCCAAGCACTGCGCATAGCCCACAATGCCTGACTGCTGTCACAGGCCTGCATCTTGCTACTGCACATGACCCATATCCACATTCTTGCGCGCGCACCAGTCGTTGGTCATTGCAAAACACGCCTGATCCCGCGTTTAGGTGCCCATGGAGCAGCCTGGGTTCAGAGACGGCTGATTGAGCATGTGCTAACCGTGGCTATCAAATCGGTGGGAGTCAACAACATCACGCTTTGGGGCGCACCGGATGCCACACATGGGTTTTTCAGCCTATGCCGCCAACGCTACGGGGTGCGGCTCGCACGGCAGTCTCAAGGTGACCTTGGGACCCGCATACGCAGCAGCCTTCAAAAAAAGCCGGGGCTGTTGATCGGCTCTGATGCTCTAGGGCTGACGCCAGAAGACCTGCTGCGTGCGCAAGCTGCTATGGCCGAGACAGACTACCTTCTGCTTGGCGCACCAGACGGCGGCTATGTGCTGATTGGCGCAAATAAACCTTTGCCACATTTGGCAGGCATTTCTTGGAGCAGTGGGCGTGAAGGCCGCCAGACCTCAGCGCGTCTCGCACGCGTTGGCAGGATGATCTGGCTTGCACCCGCGCGGAATGATCTAGATACCGCAGCAGATTGGCGTAACGCCCGGCGGCAGGACAGACTCCCCCCTTTGATTCACCAACAAAAATTCGCATCAAATCGCTTGAGCGGTCGCAGCAGACTTCCATTTGGCGCAGAAGCCTGATAAAACGCCGCCGCTTTTGTTTACCCTCGTGATAGTGATAAAAAATGGCCGGACGTCCAAGCAAAAAAGCGAAAGAAGCCAAGGCGCAAGCCGACGCAGTCGCCAAGACCTATGATGATTTCGCCGGAGATGATGGCGGCTTCAGCGAAGACGTACCCGAGATATCCGCTTTAGATGGCGAGGAGCGGCGCGATTGGCGCGATGTGGAGAAATACCGAGAGGCACGAGATCTTCGCAAGCTGGTAGATGAGGATCTGGAAGCCTATCTATTCCGCGAAGAAAAGCCGCGCACGGCACGATCAAAATAGTGTGTTTCGGGGCCAAGCCTTCTCCCAGCCCACATTTTCCTTAGTTACTTACCTGCACGTGTGCCATAGGCGTAAGCTAGATCAATGCTGATCACATTGAAGTCATAGCGGCTGTTGGGAATATTAGAGTTGCGCTGTTCGTAGCGATACTCCGGCAAGATGCTGAACCGGTAGTATGGCCGGTAGTCCAGCCCGACACGCAGCCCTAGCACGGCGTCTTCGCGGGGCTCATCCGTCCCGCTTAGGCTAGGCACCCCCTTGTAGCTGGAGTCATAACGCTCTGCTGATATGGCAAGCGCCACCTTCGGTGACCAGCGGTAATCGTAGCCAGCCCTGATACCGAGATTTTCAACATAGTTGGCGTTGACGTCCTCTACGTAATAAAGATCCCGGTAAGCCTCTAGGCGCAGTCGGCTGATTCCGGAAAATTTGCGCGAATAAGCAACGCGACCAGTGATACCGCTGAAATCTCGAATCACTGGGTCATCATGACTACGAATTGTGTAGGCGATCTGAGTGGTCAAATCAGACAAGGCACTGGGCGCATAACCAACACGAGTGAGCAGACTCCTCTGAACGTAATGCTTCTCACGACCATCACCTGGCACGACGATACGATTTGGATAGCGCCCGTTTGCCTGTCTGACTCCAAGACCCAGCATGGAAAAATTATGCCTGCGGTACTCCACACCCAACTCACCTGCATTTTCCACTAGATCATTGTCTTTTATGGATGGCCGCGAGGCTTGACTGCTATAACGCGAGCCACGGGCAACACCAGTCCAGCGCGGACTGGCGGCATAGCGGAGCTCGGCAGCAGCTTGATCAACCGTGATGAAACCCTGCTGCGTGTCATCCCTGAAGCTAAAACTCTCCTGTCTAAGCTCCCGCCCTGCATCAAGTTTGAGCTTGAGCATTGACGCCACCGCCAGACGCGCTTGGGCGCCTAATAGGTAGCGATCATGATCCAGCGTATCGAGCTTCGCGTAGTCAATACGATCGTAGTCTCCACGCAGTTCGAGCTCCTGAAGGCTCTCACGCAATGTCAGTCGAATGCCCGCGCCGTATTGAATTTGCCGGTCAGCAGACCGCGACGCCAAACCCGGTGCGGTCCCATCAGGGGCACGATAGACGTTGTCATCGTATTGAGCCTTCAGGTGCATTGAGGGCTTTAACTGAAAATTGAGTGCGGCGGCTGCCGGGGCAAGGCCCAGCGCCAGCAATCCAGCCCAAAGCTCAGTACGCATTCTCGTCGCCACGCAAGACCGTCCAGAGCGTTAGCAGAATGATCTTGATGTCGAATAGTGGTGACCAGTGTCGGATGTATTCAAGATCGTAACGAATACGTTCCTCCATACGACCAAGCTCCGCTGTCTCCCCCCGCAAGCCATTAACCTGAGCCCACCCAGTGATGCCAGGCTTTACCTTGTGACGGAGCATGTAGCGCCGCACTTCCTTTCGATAGTGTTCGTTATGGGCCACCGTATGAGGACGCGGCCCAACCACACTCATTTCCCCTTTCAAAACATTGAAAAATTGTGGTAGTTCATCAAGTGAAGTCTTGCGCAGAAAACGTCCGACTCGAGTAATGCGCTCGTCGTCTTTCGTGGCTTGCCGGGTAGCAGCATCGGGGGCATCCACCAGCATCGAGCGGAATTTATAAACCTTGAATCGCTTGCCGTTGAGGCCATACCTCTTTTGCGAGAACAGAACAGGCCCCGGTGAAGACAGCTTGACTGAAATAGCAACTGCAAAAAGAACCGGGAGAATTGCGATGATTGTAAAAAGCGAGAACACGAAATCGAAGAATCGCTTCAACATGCCATCAGCGCCATAGAACGGAGATTCAGCGACCTGTAACACCGGTACGCTTTCGATTTCCCCAATCTGCGCCTTGAGCAAGGAGAACATCAGGAAATCCGGCACGTAGTAGAGCGATGCGGTGGTATCACCAAGCTCATCAATTACTGCGATTGCTCTAAGTGCGCCCGAATCCGGCAAAACGACAAATACGACCTCTACATCATGGTCGCGGACATATTTCGCCGCATCGCGGGCCTTGCCCAGCAAAGGTGCGTCTGGAATGCCACCGCCGATGCGACTAACCTCTCGATCGTCGAAGTATCCGAGCAATTCATAGGCGCTGGAGTGCAGGAGCTTCATTCCAAGGGTTCGTGCTGAGTCGTTAGCAAAGACAATTACAGCCCTTCGTCTGACGATCAACTGTGGGATAAAGCGTTGTAGTACATGCCGAACCAGAAAGTGCACTACAAAGAAGAGCAGAGGCACCGCCACGATCCAAACGACCAACACACGCCGCGCGAATAACTCCATGTAGCGCGTTAATAAACCAAGCAACATTAGCGCTGCTACAACCCACAGCCAATTGATAATGACCTGCGTGCCCACGGTCCCCGGCCGCCCCAAATCCCAACTTTCCGCTAGATCAAAACGACGAAACGCGAAATAGGCTAGCAGTCCTGATAAAAGTGCCAATGCCTGGTAAGGCTCACCGAATGGCTGGTCAAAAATTTGGGTAAAGGCCCAGAGTGCACCACCAACGATCAGACTATAGGCACTGGCTAGTACGGTGAGTGCGCGTGAATTGTGTTTGGGGAGCACGGCAATTCGAGTTGATCAGCCAGTGCAGATTATGCCCTGAACGTCTGGGCACTATGGGTACCGATGTTGAATTGCCAGCACCGTGCGCATCCGCAACAATCCAAGCGTTTCCCACTAAGCCGATTCGGACCTCGCCGTGCCTCTAGTCAGTCCGCTGGTCGTCATCTCTCCCGTACGGGATGAGGCGATTTACATTCGCAACACTCTGGAATCCATGGTCCATCAGACCACACGACCACAGGAATGGCTGATCGTAGATGATGGTTCGCAGGATGACACTCGTTCGATCATAGAGGCGTATTCCAAAGAGCATTCATGGATCCGCGTCGTTTCTCGTGGTGACCGCGGCTTTCGCAAGGTCGGTGCGGGCGTCATTGCTGCTTTCGACGATGGCCGCCGGCTGATGGCCTCAAAGGACTATACCTACATAGCCAAGCTCGATGGCGACATGTCATTTCCGCCCCGCTACATCGAGATCATGCTGGCAAGACTAGAGCAGGATCCGCTGCTGGCAGCAGTCTCCGGCAAGGTGTTCCGTCCCGAAAACGGAGGCTTCGTCGAAGAAACCATGATCGACGAGATGGTGGCCGGCCAGTTCAAACTCTACAAGCGCACCTGCTTCGAGGCGATTGGCGGCTTCAGCCAGACCATCCTCTGGGATGGCATCGACATCCACCGCTGCCGTATGAAGGGCTTCACCACACTGAGCTTTTTCCATCCAGAGGCGCGGCTGATCCACCACCGGCTGATGGGCTCGTCCGACAGCAGCATCTACAAGGGGCGCGTGCGGCTGGGGCGGGGTATCTGGTTCATGGGATACCACCCCCTGTATGCACTGGCGTCTGGCGTTTTCCGCATGCGCGAAAAGCCTTTCCTGATCGGCGGCGTCATCATCATTGCCGCCTATTTCTATGCCTTGATCCGGCGCGAGCCACAGTTTGAAGACGCCGCCTTCATCAAGAACCTGCGGACATGGCAGTTGCAACGACTTCGCCAGCTTGGCGGCAGGTTGTTGCGCCGACTGCGGTTGGGCAGGCAATGAAGCTGCACATCGCCGCTGATCCAGCGTTCTCCAACCGTAGCCTCAATCCCTATAACAGTCTGCTTTACGAGCACCTGCAGGCGCTGGGTGTCAAGGTGCAGGAAGGTCTCTGGAGCCCACAGACCCTGCATGCAAAGGTTTTCCACTGCCACTGGCCTGAGTCTTTTCTGCACCGGCCGACAGCGCTGCGCTGCCTGGCAAGCGGACTCAAACTCTGTGCGCAGGTGCTGTTGTGTCGGCTATTGCGCATTCACATCGTCTGGACGATGCACAACCTCCAACCACACGAGCAGCGCCGCCCGCGCATGAGCCGCTGGTTTTATCGACTGTTTCCAAAGGCTTGTGCGGGGCTTGTGTTCCTCTCAGAGATCACACGGGATACCGCGCTGGCAGAAGCCCCCCAGTTAGCAGCCCTGCCCTCCTGCGTGATCCCGCATGGACATTATCGCCCCGTCTATCCTGAGCCGCTGCGCCGTGATCACGCCCGCGCCCAGATGGATCTGGCTGCAACAGAATATCTGCTGCTCTATTTCGGCATGATCCGCCCCTACAAGAATGTGCCGACACTGATCCGCCAGTTCGTCGCAGCAGCTCTGCCCAATACCCGCCTACTCGTCGCAGGACGCGTGATCGACAATCCAACCCTGCTAGAGGAAATCAACGACGCCGCGCGCGATGCGCCGCAAGTCACATTGCAACTGGAGCATGTGCCGGACGCACGCCTGTCAGCGCTGTTAGCTGCCAGTGATCTGGTGGTGCTGCCCTATCGCGAAATCGCCAACTCCGGCAGCGCTATTCTGGCGCTGTCGCTGAACCGACCAGTACTGGCACCCGCACGAGGCTCACTGAAAGAGCTGGCAGCCCTGATCCCGGGAAACTGGCTGCGCCTCTATGAAGGTGATCTGAGTGTAGATACGCTGCAAAAAGCCATTGCAATTCCGGCCCAGGCGGATTCCAAAGCCGACCTGAAGGCCCTCGATTGGCCTGACATTGCTCAGCGGACGCTGACGTTCTATCGGTCGCTGCTCGAACATAGTCGTGGCTGACAACAAGCTGCTGGCGGCGGCGAAGTGGACAAGTGCCGCTGCAGCCGTACGTGCGCTCATGCAGGTGCTGCAGTTGGTGCTGGTGGCCAGATTGTTCCCAGGCGATGATCTCGGCGCACTGGTGCTCCTCTTCTCGATCATTGCTGTCGCGCAATTGTTCGCGGATGTTGGCATTGCAAATTTGGTGATGCATCACCAACGGCTCACGGTCGAAGAGCTGCGCAACATTCGCGGCATGGCGCTGGGTATGGGGATCATCTTATTTGTCCTACTACTATCTGCAGCTCCCTTGTTGGCACGCTTTTACGGCGATTCAAGGTTGCACGCGCTAGTTAGCTTGTCTGGGATGCTGTTTCTACTGAACAGCCTCTGGCAGACGAAGAGAGCACTGCTTGAAAAGTCCTTTGACTTTCGCATCGTAGGTAGCGGCGAGATCATCGCCTCGCTTCTCTCACAGGCAACTATGCTGGGTGGAGCACTGCTTAGTGAGAGCATCTTTGCCGTGCTAATTGCGCCGCTTGGCTACAGCTTCATCATGGCGCTATGGCTGATGTTCTTGCGGCCTGATGCAGAGGATTTTCGGTTCGCCCTATCAGGCACTACGCTGCGGCGTTTTGCAGGGTACTCGGCCCATAGTCTGGGCTTCAATCTCACCAATAGTGTTTCAATCTATGCCGATATCTTCATCGGCGGTCGTTATCTCAGTGCAGCCGCGTTGGGAGGCCATGGCATCGCCAAGGATCTGAGTCTGAAAATCGGTTGGGCCATCAACCCCATCGTTACTCGCATCGCCACACCGCAGTTGGCGAAATTGCAAGCCGAGCGCGAGCGTCTACGGACGGTTTATTTACAGGTAATGCGGATCACAACCGCACTAAACTTCCCGGTTTTCACCTCGCTAGTTGTGTTCTCCGAAAGCTATACACAGCTGGTGTTTGGCAATGCATTAACTCCCTATCAACCCTCGTTCATTCTTCTTGGCATGTGGGGTTTACTACGCTCCGTCGGAAATCCTTCTGGAAGCCTGATGTTTGCCTTGGGAAAAACAAGACTGGCGTTTTATTTCAGCTTGGGCTCAATGCTTCTTTTTTCTGCCAGCGCAGCGATTGGCGCGAGATTTGGGGTGGTGTGTCTAGCATTCGCAATGCTCATCTCGATGGCTGTACAGCAGATTTTTGCGATCTGGTTTTTTATCCTGAAACCGCTGACAGGTATGACTTATCAGGCTTACATCCGCAGTCTGCTACCGGCGGCATCAGCGGCGGCAATGGCATTTGGTGGCATGGCAATCTTGCTCAACCTAACAGGTGCAGCATCATCACTGTCATGGACCACACTTCTCACCACTCAGGTTTTGGCTGCAGTCATTTATCTCGGTCTGCTGGCTACGCTAGACAGCGATCTTGCTCAGCAGACCAAAAGAATGTTTCGAAAAGTGCCTTAGTCTCTCCAAAAGTCCCGACGTCCATGGCGGTCGAGAAAGGCCTTCAAGGAAGCCCGCACACTACTTTGATAGGCGTCGAGAGATAAACTTTTCACGTCAATGGCCAAGTCTGATCGCTGTCCACTGAGCTGCGCTGCAACCAGGTCATTTGCAGCCGGTGAAAAGTGACTGCCGTCATAACTCACCATTCGGCTCTCGGTGAGCGTCGTTGGAAAAGTAAAGTCAAAGAAGCGGTCATAGCGGGCTGCCACCCCGTGATAAGCAGCTGCAACACAGTCGAGTACTCCACGCGAGTACACATCGCTCAGTTTGTGCCACGGCGTCATTGGCGGCGCATAACCCACCAGCATCGAATCCGGAAAAACCTCTCTCAGCACGTGGTAGGTATCGACTCGCCCCAGATTGCAGTGGATATCCACTTTGTCTGTAAGTTCTGGCTTGGCATAGCGCAGTCCACCCCACTCAACTGCTTCATATGCAGAATCAAGATACATGTGAGGATCAGGTGAAATCCCAGCCAGCGTCATGAGAGAAAACATCATGACATCAGCCGAAAAAAAAGCATGCAGGATACTGGCTGAGCCTTCCGCATGTGGATGAGTGCGCCGCTCTGTTTCCTTCTTCTCGACGAAATTGAAATCATCAACGCTCACGTACACCGTCTTTGGCATCAGCCCAGCATCACGAGCATAGCGTGCGTACACGACGAACTCAGCGACTTCTGCCCCTTTTAGCGAAAGGTTGAAACAGCGTTGTCCGACCAGCTGTGAAGGCCTCAGTGCAGTGACTCTGGAACTGCCGAGAATCAGACAGTCATAACCTGAATCGCCGACAGTCCGGTTCAGCAGGTTGATCTTGGCAACACGCTCATTAAAAAGGAAATTCTGGCCAGTGATCTGATTGCCATGGACATACCAGAGTGGATCAATCAGGTAGTTCAATGCGCCTACTGCGCCAAGCGATGCACATAATGTGAGCGTAAAACACCGAAAGAAAAACATTCTGCCTGCCGGGGCCATTTACTAGAATTGAAAGTAGATGAACTGGCTGACTCGAGTCAGGCACAGCACACAGATTGCTGCAAGCAATCCAGTCACAACACTCCATACAAAGCCAGGCCGCCATTGGCAATGGACAATCAAGCGATTCACCAGTGAAGTGTGATTGGATTGCACCTTCTCCAGTGCAGGATTGAACGGCCCCATGATCTGCTGACTGTTGGGGAACACCACTGCAATCAAGAGCAGAATGGCAATGCCCACGATGGAGTATTTCTGCGCAATGCCTACATTGGCAGTGAAACCATCAAAGCCAACCCCGAACTGTGACATGAAGCCCAGAGATGCTTCGAGAAAATTAGGCAGCTCGATTCCATTCAGACCAATCATCGAGGCAAGCATTGAGCCAGCAGTAGTCAGGTTGGCAGCACGAAACAACACCCATGCAGCGACTACGCACAGCAGAGTCAAGGTCCATGCAATCACTGCCGGCAACAGAGGTCTTTCATCACTGTAACCCCAATGCGCAGTAAGGTCTCTCCAGTAATGATTAATCATTAGATAGCCGCCATGCAGGGCGCCCCAGATGACGAATGTCCATCCAGCGCCGTGCCATAAGCCGCCCATCAGCATGGTAAGGAATAGATTCAGTTGTCGGCGCGCTTCACCTCTGCGGTTTCCACCAAGCGCGATATACAGGTAATCGCGCAAAAAACTAGAGAGAGTCATGTGCCAGCGCCGCCAGAACTCCTGAATGGAGCGTGATTTATAGGGAGAATTGAAATTAAGCGAGAAACGAATGCCAAACATCCAAGCAAGCCCGATAGCCATGTCGCTGTAGCCGGAGAAATCGAAATACAACTGGCAGGTATAGGCTAGAGCCCCTACCCAGGCTTCTGTGAAGGTCAGCACAACGCCTTGAGCCGCAGCATCAAACGCAAGATTGGCATACGGAGCGATCGAGTCTGCAAAAACCATTTTCTTGAACAGCCCCAGCACGAACAAGGTCAGGCCCGCTCCTATCCGATTAGCATCAAAAACAAAGACCTTTCGGGATCTGAACTGCGGCAGCACATCCTGATACCGCACGATCGGGCCGGCAATGAGGTGCGGAAAGAATGTAACCACCATCGTGTAGTCGAGCCAGTGGCAGCTGGCAACCTTGCCGCGATGTCCATCAACCAAATAGCTGATCTGCTGGAAAGTAAAGAATGAAATGGCAAGCGGCAGTATTATTGTGCCAAGGCTCCACTGCTCGCCCAATAAATTTCCCGCAGAAATTGCGAAGAAGTTGGCGTACTTAAACCAGATAATAAAAGCGAGATTGAACGCAACACCCGCTCGCAACGCCCAAACATTGGGCGCTTCTCTACACCTGCACCGGATGAGATACTGCGAGAGCGTGTAGTTGGTGACAAGCGATACGCCGAGAAGAAAAATGTTCTGCCATTCCCACCAAGCGTAGAAAAATAATGATGCCAGTACAAGCCAGAGCATCGGCAGTCTTTGTCGCCAAGTATCTTCAGCTGCATCATGTGAAACATATCGAGCTAGAAAAAAGAATATACCCAGCGTCGATGGCAAAAAAGCGAACAGAAATACTGGCGAATTGAACAGCATGAATCAGCGAGTACCCGGCTGACGAGAGCACTTAGCGAATGAATCGAGCCCCAGCTTCTGCTTGAGCAATAGGCCAAAAAACGGCAGGTCATCCACCAGATAACGCCGCCACAGGCGCCGTGGCTCGCGTCTCAGGCGATATGCCCACTCTAGCCCATTGCGGCTCATCCATGCGGGCGCGCGTGCAATGTGTCCTGCCTCGAAATCGATGGTGGCACCGATCGCCATAAAAACACGCACTGAAGACATAGATGTCTTGTAGCGCATGATAAATTTCTCCTGTTTTGGCGCCCCCAGACCTACAGCCAATGCTGTTGCGCCGCTGTCACAGACCCGCTTTGCGAGCTCCGCACATTCGACAGGGTCATTTTCAAACCCAAAGCTTGGTGAATGAGCGCCGACGATGATATTGCGACCAATTCGTGTGTTGATGCGTCTCTGAGCTTCCAGCGCAACGCCTGGGCCGGCACCCAAAAGGAATAGCTTTACTTCTGGATTGTCTGCGTGATACTCACAGTATTCGCCCAGAAAATCGGATCCTGAAATCTTTTCTTTGATGGGCGTTCCAAGGAAGCGTGCAGCGATCTTGACGATCTGGCTGTCGCAGATCCGAAATTCGGCCCGATGGAAGAGTTCATGAAACTCCGGGTCACGTCTTAGCTTCATGATGATATCGACGTTCGGTGTGAACAAAACCCCGTCCGTGAATGCGGAAAACAACTCAGCCCGGCCCATATTGGTCAGTGATGTGCCGAGAATGTTGATTGTCGCAATCATGGCGCGCGCTGTTTTGTTGGCATGTCAGCTTCCGATGTGGCCGAGTCTCCGGCGTGTGCCAGCAGTCTGCGTAGTCGCGCATCAAAAATAAGGCGCGAGACACAAACTGATGAATACACTGCGACGATATGGGTGAAAGCAATCGGCACAAACCAGCCACTCTCTGTCAGGTTTGCCAGTATGACGTAAAGCAGAAGCGCAAAATGTAACGCTGCTGCAGCAGCATCGACACGTGAAAGACGTCCTAAATCGGAAAACTGTCGCACGATCAACGCCACCAACATCGCAAGCCCGACGATGCCGAGCGTATTCCAGACATCTAAATAACCGTTGTGACCGCTGGGGATAAACCAGCCGAGCCGTCTCACTGATTCATCAGCTAACGGGGTGCGCCAGAAACTATTAAAGCCCACACCCAACCAAGGGTGCTGATCAATGTTGCGAAGCACTTCGGACCAGATCAAGGTTCGGCCAGAGAATGTTGCATCTTTGCCAAAAACCCTAGCAAAAGACTCTGCAATAACCTCTCCGTCCAGCGAGCCAATAACAATCAAGTATGTGAACAGCGGTAACAGCACCATCAACCAGCCAGCAGCTGTCACGATCGGGCTAGAGGCGCCAAGCCGCAAGGGTGAACGCAATCGCAGCAGCAACACGCCGCAACAGACCAGCGACAGCAAGAGAGAAGTGGAACTTCTTGAGAGCAGCAGCATGAGTATCGACAGCGCGATCCCCGGCACGACCTTGCGCAGCGCCTCGGCGTGAGATGCCCAAGCATGGAACCAAAAGATGACTCCTACTGCAGCGAGCTGCCCAAGTCCATTTTTCTGATATGTAATGCCACGCCAAGAGCCATTGAGTTCGAACTGTTGCTCGTTATGCACGCCGATATCCGGTATCGCAATGCCGATTAGCAATGACAGGGCCAGCGCAAAAGTGATCAAAGCGCGTAGAACGCTAACAAATCGATTCGAATCCCAGCCGTGCAGGGTGAATCCCAGCGCCAGCGCCAACAGCCCTAACATGGCAAACGACTGTTTGAACACCTTGAAGGCATCGGCAGCCCATAGCAGGCTACACATTGCCCATAACGGCAACAACAACAGCCAAGGATTAAACTGACGAAGCACCAGCGTCGCCAAACGAAAACGCAGCGCCACTGCCAGCAACCCTAGAGCAATGAGTGGCATCCACTGTCTGGAGAACATTCCGTGTCCTGCAGACTTGGCGGCCTCCTCACGCGCGATGGAATCGAACTCCAGCCCGGGCGGCAGGAAGGTCCACGCCATACCAAGACAGAGCCCAATTGCCAACAGTGCTGGCAGCCAGCCATCTTCTCGAAATGAAGTCTGCCGGCCCACAGTTGCCCTCATAACGCCGCCTTCAGCACCACGCTCCCTAGCAAGGGCACTCCCGTACCACGCAGCCGCTTAAGCATCTCAGCACTCGCCGGCAGAGAGGTATGGTGCAGTCGGGCCACCACGAGTGCGGCACCTGCGGTGTCGGCAACTGCAGCGGCATCTGCACCCCGCTCCATAGCGGTGGTATCGAGAATCACGTGCCGGTAGTTGCGCCTCCAGCTCTCCATGAGCTCAGCAAAAGGCGTAGAACAAAGCAGCTCCTGCGGGTTGTCTACCGGCGCGCCCGCACTCAGTACTGCCAGATGGGGAAATCCCTTTACACCCAGCACTCCGGCCGGCACGCCACGACCCAGTGCATCAGCCAGGCCAGGCCCACGCGGCAATGCAAACAAATCATGCTGACAAGGATTGCGTAGATCAGCATCCACTAGCAAGGTCGGCTGATTGAGCTGTGCACAGGCCATAGCGAGTGCTGCGGCCAAACTGGAACGACCATCTAGAGCGTTGCTACTAACGATGGCGATGCAGTTATGCCCGCGCCCTGTCTGTCGACGCAGCAACTCGGTACGCAGCGCCCGAACCTGCTCTGAAACAGGGTGCAGAGGCTCACGCACAAAGTGGATCGACTGCGGGGCACTACCAATCGCTTCTAGCACCAATCTACGACGAGGATGTGCAGCCTCTTGAATCTCAGCAGCAGTGACCAGCTTCAATTGCAACAGCGCCTCTGAGAGCTTCAGCTCCTGGGACCGCTGCAGATCAATCACCTGCGCCAAATCGGCATCGGTCAGACCGCGTTGCCTCACGAGGACCGTCAATACCTGCGTGACATCTAGGACTGGCTCCTGCTCTGCTGCTAATTTCACCGACCGACCTCCTCGATGACAATCAACGGCGATTCGCCGAACTCAATCTCGAAATCCTCGACACAGCGTATGCGCCGGTGGCTGAACTCCCAGATCAGGGCCATGAGTGTGGCGGAAACGAGCCCTCCCAGAAATCCCAGCAGGATATTTACAGTCGCTTTTGGTCTGGTGTGTCGGCTGGGCTGCGTAGCAGCAGCAATTAATGAGACATCGTTAAATCGGGTTTCGGAGGTGCGAGTGATTTGACCGTATTGGTCAAGCGCCAATTTGTAGATCTTCTCAGCTGCCTCGAGATCTGAGAGCAGCCTCGCAGCTTCGTCCTGCTGCTCGCGGATAGTCAGCAATTTCTCTCGCTCTTCCGCGATACGCCCACGCAAGTCTTTAACCATCTCGCTTGATTGGCGCGCCGCCGCATGTGCATTGTCCAAAAGACCGCCAGAGTAGCCGCCGACTTCCTGCGTCAGTTTCTGGCGCAGGTCGCGCACCAGTGTGTCGGCCGCAACATAGTCGGGATGCCGCGGACCCAGTGTTTTCTGCAACTCTACGAGACGGGACTCCGCCGTCAGCAGATCATTGCGGATTCGAACTACCCCGGGACTTTGTGCGTATTCGACATCAGCCGCACCCGCCTCGCGACGGAGACGCGATACCTGTTGCTGACGGATACTCGCGTTGCGGTCACTGGCCTCTGCTTGCAAGAGAGCGCCATTGATGTCGCGCATGCGCTCCAATTCCAGTTGACCACCGCCATCCAGATCCACCAAGCCGGTGCGGCGGCGAAACTCGGCCAGCGCTTCCTGTGCTGCTACAAAGCGTGCCTTGAGAGCATCCACTGACTTCAAGTAATCCTCGGCCCGCAGCCGGGCTGGCTCGCGCAGCCGCACTCCATGCTCACGCACGTAGTGTTCGGCCACTGTATTAGCAACTTTCGCAGCTTCAGCAGCAGAGTCCGCGCGGTAGGCGATATAGATGAAACGATTGTCCTTAGGATTACTGATGGTGAGATTCTGGTGCAGGACTTTCCAAATCAGATAATCACGTAGCCCCTCCCTGGGGCCCGAATAACCCTTGACCTTCTTCGCGCTGTGCACCCAACCTAGCTCGTCTAGCGCAGGGCCAAGCACCGCAGCGCTGCCGACAAATGCCACCTGTGTGGTCATATAGCTGGCTGCGAGCATGGACGGGAACTCGCGATTTGCATCCGGCGCGTTCACTTGATAATCCACTAACACGGTTGCTGTGGCGTCATAGGTTTTTTTTAGAACAATCTTGCTAACCAGCCCAGCAGCCAACATAGCAAGCAACGCCGCAGTAATGATCAGACGACGATAGGCGTTCAGAATGGCGATGATCTGCCCCAGACTGAGGCCCTGCCGAAGAAAATCGGCAGAGAGCATCGATGTGGACTGACGCATAGTGGACGCGTTGCTCATGGGCTTTTAGAACCAGCGCTCGCGAATGTAGATCACATCATCTGGCCGTAGTGGCTCATTGAGAGAAGCCGCCAGTGTGCGCAAATGACCGCTGGCATCTTTACGATGGATGTCAATGCGGCGGTCTGTGCCCTTATCGGTCAGCCCCCCTGCAAGCGAAAGGGCCTGAATCACCGTGATGCCGGGCTTAATCTTGTAGGCATTGGGATTGCGCACCTCGCCGTAGATATAGAAAACATCGGCCTTGGGCACCAACAGGGTATCGCCAGCAAACATCTCGAAATGCTGCTGACCAGCGCCCGTCTGAATCAGCACATCAAGATCAATCTCATGGCGCGTCACCTGGTCTCCTGCTGTCCGCAGCAGATAGGCTGTGCTGGCCCCCAATTCGGTGATCCCGCCTGACAGAGCCAAGGCGTCGAGTACCGATAGCCGAGTGCGAACAGGAAACCTCCCCGGGCGTCCCACCTCGCCCAATACCGTTAACAGCTGGCTTTGGTAATCCGTGATCGTTACCGTCACTTGGGGCGAAACCAGATACTGCCCAGTTCGATAGCCCTCTGCGATTCGCTCTGACGCCTGCAACGGCGTTAGGCCCGCAATCTTGACAGGACCGATCAATGAACAGATCACCTGCCCGTCGTCTGAGACACTACCTCGTGCGGTCAACTCTGGTCGGCCTAACACTTCGATCTCGACCGTGTCGCCGACACCGATCGTGAAACTAGCGACCGATGTTCGCTCTATCGCAGCGGTACTGCGCACCGGCAATTGTGCTTTCGGCATTTGTTCGGCTGCATTGTCACTTTTCAAGGGTGCACTGGCAGGGCTGACGAACACGGGCGACAGCGACGGAGCAGCATTCTCGAAATAATAGATCGCTGGTGGCTGCTGCACCTCGCATATTTTCGCTGACTCGACCGAATCCAGTTGCGGCGCCCTCGCAGATGATCGCACCGGTGCCGGAAGCCCATCAGGCGATCTGGTTACTTCCGCAGCGTGGGATATCACCACCGATGATTCCATGGTCTCCGCTGCCTCAGTTGTAACATCACCGAGAGACTCCCCACGCTCATCCAGTGCATAAATCTGAACTGGATAACCGATGGCAACCGGGGATTCTTCAATCACCTGAGGCGACTCAGCCCCCCCCACCACTGCGATCGGATGAACCACGCAAGCAGACGACAGCAGAGCAAGCAAGGTGGCGAACACCCCTCTGCATTGCGCTTTGACTGCTGCTTGGTACATGGCAACCCCAATTGTCTTTGCAAAGATTAACACGGACAGGTTGTGGCAAACCTCTTCAGAAACCACAACCAGTTGTGGTTTTCAAGGTAGTGCGACGATCTTGAATCATGGGCTGCCTGTCCCCACTAATTAGCCATTCCACAGGAGGTGCTGATCATGCGCATGGACAAACTCACCAGTCGTTTTCAGCAGGCGCTGAGCGAGGCGCAGAGCCTTGCCGTAGGGCGTGACCACACCGCCATCGAGCCAGTGCATCTGGCACTCGCCCTGCTCAACCAGGACGCTGGCAGCCAGCCCCTGCTGGAGCAGGCGGGCATCCGGCTGGACACTCTCAAGAGCAAACTCGCCACAGCGCTCGATCGCCTGCCAAAGATCAGCCAGCCAGACGGCAATGTCAGTGTCTCGACCGACCTGAGCCGCCTGCTCAACCTGGCGGACAAGGCAGCGCAGACGCGGGGCGATCAGTTCATTTCCAGCGAGCTGTTTTTTGTTGCCGCACTCGATGACAAAGGCGCACTCGGCGAGGCACTGAAAGCCGCTGGCGCACGCAAGGAGGGGCTCGAAAAAGCCATCTCCGGCGTGCGCGGCGGCGCCAGGGTGGACAGTGCCAATGCCGAGGGCAACCGCCAGGCGCTGGAGAAATACACCAACGACCTCACCGAACGGGCGCGCAGCGGCAAGCTCGACCCCGTGATCGGCCGCGACGAGGAGATCCGCCGCGCCATCCAGATACTCGCCCGCCGCACCAAGAACAACCCCGTGCTCATCGGCGAGCCCGGCGTGGGCAAGACCGCCATCGTCGAGGGCCTCGCGCAGCGCATCGTCAACGGCGAAGTGCCGGAGACCCTCAAGGGCAAGCGTCTGCTCTCGCTGGATCTTGCCGCGCTCATCGCCGGGGCCAAGTTTCGTGGCGAGTTTGAAGAGCGCCTGAAAGCGGTGCTGAGTGATCTCTCGAAAACGGAAGGCCAGGTGATTCTGTTCATCGACGAAATCCACACCTTGGTCGGTGCCGGCAAGGCCGATGGCGCAATGGATGCCGGCAACATGCTCAAGCCCGCCCTTGCGCGCGGCGAGCTGCGTTGCATTGGTGCGACCACGCTCGACGAATACCGCAAGTACCTGGAGAAGGACGCGGCACTCGAACGGCGCTTCCAGAAAGTGCTGGTCGGCGAGCCGAGCGTAGAGGACACCATCGCCATTCTGCGCGGCCTAAAGGAGCGCTATGCGGTGCACCACAAGGTCGGCATTACCGATGGCGCGCTGATCGCTGCGGCCCGCTTAAGCCATCGCTACATCACCGACCGCCAGCTGCCGGACAAGGCGATTGACCTCATCGACGAGGCCGCAGCACGTATAAGCATTGAACAGGACTCGACACCAGAGGTGATGGATCGCCTCCACCGCCGGCTGATCCAGCTCAAGATTGAGCAGGAGGCGCTGAAGAAAGAGAAGGACGAAGGCGCTCAGCGCTCGCTGGCCGCACTGAAAGAACAGATCGCCGCACTCGAAAAGGAATACGCAGACTTTCAGGAGCAGCTCAACGCCGAGCGCGCCGAGGCACAGGGCAGCGCGGGTGCCATGCAGGCGCTGGATGCTGCGCGCACCGAACTGGAAGTGGCGCGCCGTGCCGGCGATTTGAAGCGCATGGCCGAGCTGCAATATGGGCAGATTCCGGAGCTGGAAAAGAAGCTCTCGCAGGCTGAAGAGCCCTCTCCCCAACCCCTCTCCCGCCGTGCGGGAGAGGGGCTCGATGACTCCTCTCTCCCGCACGGCGGGAGAGAGGGCCTGCGCACGCCCAGCAAACTGCTGCGCAATACCGTCACCGAAAACGAAATCAGCGAAGTGGTCAGCCGCTGGACCGGCATCCCCGTGGCCAAGCTGCTCGAAGGCGAGCGCGAAAAACTGTTGCGCATGGAAGCCGCGCTGCACCAGCGCGTGGTCGGCCAGAGCGAAGCGGTGATCTCGGTCAGCAACGCCATCCGCCGCTCGCGTGCGGGCTTGAGCGACCCCAATCGCCCCATCGGCAGCTTCCTGTTCCTGGGCCCGACCGGCGTGGGCAAGACAGAACTCTGCAAGGCGCTGGCGAGCTTCCTGTTCGATACAGAAGAGGCGATGGTGCGCATCGACATGAGCGAGTTCATGGAGAAGCACAGTGTCAGCCGCCTCATCGGTGCCCCACCCGGCTATGTGGGCTACGACGAGGGCGGAACACTCACCGAGGCCGTACGCCGCAAGCCCTACAGCGTGGTGCTGCTGGATGAAGTCGAGAAGGCGCACCCGGACGTGTTCAACGTGCTGCTGCAAGTGCTCGACGATGGCCGCCTCACCGATGGTCAGGGCCGCACCGTGGACTTCCGCAATGCCGTGATCGTGATGACCAGCAACCTCGGCTCGCATCTGATTCAGGAAATGATGAGCACCCAGGGCACGCGCAACGATTACAGCGCGATCAAGGAGGGCGTGATGGCCGTGGTCGGCCAGCACTTCCGGCCGGAGTTCATCAACCGCATCGACGAGGCGGTGGTGTTCCACCCGCTGGGCAGCGCGCAGATTCGCAGCATCGCCGCCATCCAGACCCAGCGGCTGGTGGCACGTCTGCAAGAGCGCGGCATCGGCATCCGCTTTGCTGAAGCAGCGCTCGATCACCTTGCCCGCGCCGGCTACGACCCGATCTATGGCGCGCGGCCGCTCAAGCGCGCGATTCAGGCCGAAGTGGAGAACCCGCTGGCGCGCGAGATTCTGGACGGCCAGTTCGCCACTGGTGACACCGTGCAGGTGCTGGAGAAAGACGGCGCACTCGCCTTCGAGCGCGCCGCCTGAGGCCTCAGCGCAGCGCGTATTCCAGCGTCGTCACCACGCGCACCACCTTCACATCGGGCGTGCCGGCGTCGCGGTCGCTGATGCTGATCAGTCCCTGATTGGCGTTGCGGATCCCGCCGACAGCACTACCGGAATCCTGTGCGAACTGCTCGGCTGCCGTGCGCGCATTGCGGGTGGCTTCGGCAATCAGCTCCGGCTTGATGCGGTTCAGGCCCGTGAACACGAACTCCGGCTGCGCCGCGTAGTTGGCGAACACGATGCCCTGCTTCACCAACTCGCCAGAGCGCTGGATGCCCGCCTTCACCGCATCGGTCTTGTTGGATCGCACCGTCACCACCACCTCGGCGCGATAGCGGTAGGCGCGGCGCTCACCGCCCTCGGCCTCGTAGTCAGAGAGCTTCGGCGGCGCGCTGCTCACCTGTGCATCGCCCAGCTGATTGGCGGCCAGAAAAGCGCCGATGGCCTTGTTGTTCTGCTCGATGCGCGCATAGAGCGCCGCGAGGTCGTTGCCGGCCTCGACATAGGTGATGGGCCAGATCACCAGATCGGCCGCAACCTCTTTTTCAGCCAGACCTTTGACATTGACCGAGCGATTGGCGGCACTGAGTTTCTGCAAGCCCTGCCCGACCGCATAACCGCCCGCAGCCAGCCCAGTTGCAAGGAGTGCGGCACCGACGAGATTGATGTTCATGTTCTTTTCCTAGGTGGAATGTGGTTTGAGTCTGGCGGCGAGCGCAGTGGCATTGCGCGCCGCCAGCGCGTAGATCGACAACTGCGGATTGGCGCCGATGCTGGTGGGGAACAGCGAGCCATCGATGATCGACAAGTTCTCCACTTGATGATGCGAGCCATCACTCTGCGTCACCGCCTGCCTCGCATCCTCGCCCATCGCGCAGCCGCCCATGATGTGGGCGGTGGCGATGGCGAGCCGGAACTTTTCATAGGCCAGTGCTTCGATCTGCGGCTTGGCCTCGGCCCAGCTCTTGGCCCACGCACCATCAAGATGCGCCGGCGTCACGCGCTGCGCACCCGCCGCAAACTGCGCCTCGGCCATGCGCAGCAGCGCCTGCTTGAAGCCTGCGAACAGGTAATCCGTGATTTCGTAGTCGAGCAGTGGATTGCCCGCATCATCGATCCGCACCTCGCCGCCCTGGCTCTGCTCATGAAAACCATCACGCACCAGCGCCAGCATGGCGTTGAAGTGCTTGAGGTTCGTCAAGCCATCCACCAGCTCGCTGCCGATGCGGCCGAAGAGTGCGGCGGTGAGCACCGGGTTGATCGGCGGCACTTCCAGCTTGAAGCCAGGGCTTTTGTCGAAGTTGCCCTGCCACTGAAAGTGATCGCTGGCCACCGACTGCGGCGCGCCATACCAGCCGTCGATGGCCTCCGGCATCACCGCATAGGTGAGCACGACGGGGTGCAGGAACGTGCGCTTGCCGACACGCCCATGCGGGTCTGGCGCTTTCGAGCGCAGCAGCAGCGCAGGGTTGTTGATGGCCCCGCCGGCGAGCACGAAGTGCTTGGCACGCACAGTGACCGTGACGCCATTGGCCTTGATGCAGGCACTGTCCATCGCCACGGCATTCAGGCTCGTCACCTTCTCGCCCGTGAATTGCAGCGTGCGCACGCTCAGGTGATGCACCAGCGTCGCCTTCGCCTTGAGTGCCTCCGGAATGGTGCTGACCAGCATCGACTGCTTGGCATTCACCGGGCAGCCGTAGCCGCAATAGCCGGAGTTCCAGCAGCCCTTCACATTGCGCGGGATGACATGGTGCTCCCAGCCCAGCTTTTCGCAGGCGCGTTGCAGCACGGCGTTATTGGCGTTCGGCGGCATGGCCCAGGGTGCGATGCCAAGGCGCTCGGCGCGATTGTCGAACCAGGGTTTCGAGTCTTGATCGCTCCAGCCTTTCACGCCATGCGCATCGGCCCAGTGCTTCAGCGTCTCCGGCGGCGTACGGAAGCTCGATGTCCAGTTGACCGTGGTGGTACCGCCCACCGAGCGGCCTTGCAGGATCGCAATCGCGCCGTCACTGGTGGCACGGCCCGTGGCCTCCTGATACAGCTCGCCATAGGCGCGGGACTCGTTCATGTCCTTGAAGCTGTCAGAGGTCTTCAGCGGCCCCTCCTCCAGCATCAGCACCTTGAACCCGGCCTGCGACAGGATTTCTGCCGTCGTGCCGCCGCCTGCGCCGGTGCCGATGATCACCACATCGGCTTCGAGCGTTTGCGGGGTCGTGAAAGTCGAGGCATCGCGCACATCCCAGCCGGATGCGATGCCGTCGGTGTAGAGATTGTTGATGGCCATGGGCAGTCCTCAGGCAGCGTTGACGGCATCGAACATCGGCTGCCAGGGGCCGGGATAGCCCGCTGACTTCAGCCCCGCATCGGTGCCGACCCAGGCCCCCGTGATGAACTTGATGAGCGCGCGATAGCCGGCATTGAACAGGCCCATCGAGCTCGTCTGCCAGCGGATGAGAAAGGCGGTGACCTGCGCGGGCTCTGCCTCTGCCCAAGGCTTTGACACGCCCGTGGTCAGACGACGGGTCAGACCGGTATTGAGCAGGTCGAACAGCTTGTACAGCTCGATCTGGGCCGGCAGCAGCACGCGGGCGGCAGTGGCATCCACGCCGCGCAGCACACGCTCGACATGCGCGGCGCGATCTGCCGCTGGCAGCGCGCTGCCCAGCACAGCCGGCGTCAGTGCCGCGAACAGGGCCAGATCAGCATCCCTCAGGAATGCATAACCACTGGCGGGCACTTGCTGCTTTGAGCAGCCCGCCAGCGTGGCGGTGAACGCGCCTGCGGACAGCAGCGCGGCGCTGCCGGCAGACAGTTTCAGAAAGTCGCGACGATGCAGTGCCATCGCTGGGGCAATGTGCTGGGTCATGGTGTCTCCTCCCTATCGGATTCTGTCATTCCCGCGAAGGCGGGCATGCCGGATAAAGCTAGCGCCCCACGAACACCGGCGGCCGCCGCTCGCCAAAGGCCTTCACAGCCTCTTTCGCGTCTTCGGTCTGCATCACAGGCACCAGCTCCGGCAGCATGGCGGCGAGGCCAGCGACATCTCCCCGTGTGCGGGCGATGCGCGAGAGCTTGAGTGCGGCCTGCACACCCAGCGGCGCTTGCTTGGCGATGATCTCGGCTTCGGCGATGGCGGCATCGAGCACCTCGGCGGCGGGTGCGAGTCGCTGCACCAAACCCATGCGATGCGCTTCTTCGCCTGTGAACTCCTGCCCGCCGAGGATGATTTTCATCGCATTGCCCCAGCCCACTTCCTGCATCAGGCGCACGGTGGCACCACCACAGGGGTAGAAGCCGCGCTGCACCTCCAGCTGGCCGAAACGGGTATCCGGTGCAGCCACCTTGATGTCGGCCGCCAGCATCAGCTCGATGGCGACGGTGAAGCTGCACCCGCGTGCCGCGACGACAATGGGCTTGGCGCAGCGGGCGCTCTCATCGATGCCAAAGGGCTCGATGCCACCTGCCGGCAAGTCTGGCCATTTGCCCTGTGCAAAGATCGGCGCCCACTGCGTGAGGTCGAGCCCGGCCGTGAAGTGATCACCGTGACCGAACAGCACGCCCACGCGCAGCTCCGGGTTGCGGTGCAGCTCGCCATAGGCGAGTGCGAGCTCGTTGTAGACATCCACCGACATCGCATTGCGCTTAGGCGCGCGGTTGAAACCCATCAGCAGCAGATGGCCACGGCGTTCGACGGTGAGCAGGGGTTCAGACATGGGGGATCTCCTCGCGTTTGGAATGTTGTTTGTTCAGGGAACGCAGCTTAGCGGTGCACCCCACTTTTTGTCCGAACAGGAACGGACAAAATGCCGGGAACCCGCTAGCCTGCGCGCCCGACTTTCCGGCAGATTGACATGAGCACTGTTTCACCCCTGATGCTGGCCATCCAGAACCGCGACGTGACTGCGGCGAAAGCAGCGTTGGAACGCGACGCCTCGCAGGCCACCACTGCCCTGCCCGGCGGCATCAGCCCGCTGATGTTCTCGCTCTACAACGGCGCGCCGGAGATTGCCGCACTGCTCAAGGTGTTCCGTGCGCCGGATGTGTTCGAGGCCGCTGCGCTCAACGACGCCAGCGCCCTCGCCAAGCTACTGGTGGCTGACCCTGCCCTGCTCACCGCCTACAGTGTGGATGGCTGGACACCACTGCATCTCGCCGGATTTTTTGGCGCGCGCGACACCGCGCTAGTGCTGATCGGCCTCGGCGCGTCGCTAAGCGCCAACAGCACCAACCCCATGCAGAACACCCCACTGCACGCAGCGATTGCCGGCGCGGGTGGCGAGTCACTGGCCCCGCTGCTGCTGGCCCTGGGCGCAGACCCGCTCTATGTCGGTGGCAGTGGCGTCAGCGCGCTGCACCTGGCTGCCTCACGCGGCTTCGAGGCGCTGTGCCGCCTGCTGATCGCGCGCGGGGCCGATCGTCTCGCCAAAACCGAAGACGGCAAGAACGCCGCCGAGATTGCCCGCGAACGCGGACATCTGGCGACGGCCGCCGCCATCGAGCTAGTCTAAGCCTCAAGGCACTGTCGTACCCAGCAAATCCTGCAAGGCCTTCAGGTAGGCGGCGACGTTGAGGTCTTCTGGCGCGGGTGTGGTGATGGCCATCAACAAGGCCTGCTGGCGCGCATTGAAATCGGCCAGCGTGGCCACTGCCGTGAGGGGCGAAGGCACCATCACCGGCGGCTTGCGGTGCAACGTGGCCTGCTCGAAATCGTAGGCGATGCCGATCCCCGTGCCTTCGTCGAAACGGCGCACGAAAATCTCCATGCCGCGCGGCACGCCGACGCTGTCGTCAAAACCCACCGGCACGACGATGGAGCCCATGTGGGTGGTTGAGCCGAGATCGCAGGTGCGCCCACCCGTGGGGCCCGGCGAAAGCACGAAGGCATCAAGCCGCACCGGCTTGCCTGCGGCATCGAGCACCGGTGCGCCGCTGGCATCCACCAGCGCATCCATCTGCGCGGTGACGTAGGCGCGCTCGGCGGCCATCGCCGCCAGTTCCTCCGTGGTGCCGGGCTGGTCGGGGTCGGCGATGGCCGATGCCGCCACCAGTCCAATGGTGCGGGCATCGACTCGCAAGGTTTCGAGAATGCCGTCCAGACCCACACAGGCGCTGCGGCCATTGGCGGTGCCGGCATTGCTGCTGGTCAGACAGCGGCGCGCACTGTGGCCGCCCTCGGCCTCGAACACCGAGAAATATTCATTGGCATCGTAGTGGGCATTGCCTGCGCCCCGGCTGACGAAATCCGGCAGGTAGAGGTCGTAGATGTTCGCGCCCATCTCTTTCAGCTTTTGCGCGGCGGCTTCGATCAATGCTCCTTGCGCGCCGGTGCCATAGGGTTCGGTGTTGCTGCCCATCTGCCGCAGCACGCCGATGTTGCGGCCCTTGACGCCATGCAGGTTGCGATCAAGGTACTGCGTATAGCTGACAGGACGCTGCGCGATGGGGAACTCCAGCGTGCGGAAATCCCGCGCATCGACGCTAGCCATGGCCGTGAGCATGAGGGCTGCATCGCGCACCGTGCGCGTCATCGGCCCACCCGTGTCGCGCGCATGCGAGAGCGGGAAAATGCCATGCTGCGACACCACGCCCAGACTGGGGCGGATACCCACCAGCCCCTCCACCGACGAGGGGTGGCGGATCGACTGGCAGGTGTCCGAACCCGTGCCGCCCAACGCGAAATTGGCGGCGATGGAAGCGCCAGTGCCGGAGGAGGAACCTGCCGAACTTTCCGCAGTGTTGTAGGCATTGCGGACCTGGATCGCGCGGCCGGAGAAACCCAGCGTGAAGTAGGCAAACTCATCCTGATTGGCCTTGCCGAGAATCAGCGCACCGGCCTCGCGCAGACCGCGTACCGACTCAGCATCCATGCCCGCCTGATGGCCTAGCATTGAGTAGCTGCCGGAGGTAGAGGGATGATCGAAGGTGTCGTAGTTGTCCTTCAGCAGCACCGGCATGCAATGCAGGCTGCGCTGGCCGATGCCTTCAGCCGCATACAAGGCATCGAGCGCTGCGGCCTGCTCCATCGCATGAGCGTTGAGTGCCAGCACGCCACGGATCGGCAAGCCGCCACTTTGTGGTGCATCGTTGTAGTCGTAGATGCGCTGCATATAGAGCTGCGCTAGCTTGACGCAACTGAGCGTGCTGCCATCCGGCAAAGGCTGCTCGCCTGCGAAGGCAGCATGCACATCGGCAAGAGTCGCCTCCACTAATTCGAAAGTCTTGGTCTCGACCGGCGGTGATGGAGGGAATGGCACCGGCGTGACCGGAACGCCACCACCGGCACTCAGCGGCTTGCCGCTGTTGCCGCAGGCATGCAGCAGTGGCACTAACAGCAAAAGCGAAACGGAAATACGGCGCAGTAACATGGCATGGGTCTGGCAGGAGTTGCACTAGTCGAGCAATAGCCATGCCACGCCAGCGCGGGAAAGCCGCTAGCGACGCGCTTTGAAGAAATCCCGCAGCAACTGGCCGCACTCGTCAGCCAGCACCCCGCCCGTCCACTGCACCACATGGTTGAGGCGCGGCTTGGCGATCACGTCATAGTGCGAATGCACGGCACCGGCCTTGGGGTCAGGCGCGCCAAACACCAGGCGCTGCACCCGTGCGTGGATGATGGCACCAGCGCACATCACGCAAGGCTCCAGCGTGACGTAGAGGGTGGTGCCGGTGAGTCGATAGTTGCCGATGGCTTTCGCCCCTGCCCGAAGCGCGATCATCTCGGCATGGCCAGCAGGGTCGTGGTCGATAATCGGACGGTTGTAGCCCTCGCTCAGCAACACGCCGTCCTTGACCAATACGGCACCCACCGGCACCTCGCCCTGGGCGGCCGCCTGCTGGGCCAGCGCCAGGGCATGGCGCATCCAGTGCAGGTCTTGCTCTACATCGCCGACTTGATGGTCCATGCGCCGATCAGGATGAAGGCTACGCCCGCAATCATTTGCAGCATTCTGGGCTCCACGAACTTGGTGATGGTGCTGCCCGCCATCACACCAATGCCGGCGGCCAGCACCAGCGCCGAGGCGGAAGCACCAAACACGATCCACTTGGCGGCGGGTTTGTCGGCAGCATAGAGCAAGGTAGCGAGCTGGGTCTTGTCTCCCAGCTCTGCCAGAAATACCGTGCCGAAGACGGTCACAAATAGTTTCCAGTCCATCGCTATTCCCATTCAATGGTGGCCGGCGGCTTGCCAGAGATGTCATAGACCACGCGGCTGACGCCGGGCACTTCGTTGACGATGCGGCGGCTGCATACATCGAGCAGCTCGTAGGGCAGATGCGCCCAGTGCGCGGTCATGAAGTCGATGGTCTGCACCGCGCGCAGCGCAATCACCGGCTCGTAGCGGCGGCCATCGCCGGTCACGCCGACGCTCTTCACAGGCAGGAACACCGCAAATGCCTGCGAGGTCTTGTCATACCAGCCGGACTTTCTCAGCTCGTCGATGAAGATCGTATCGGCGCGGCGCAGGGTGTCCGCACTCGGCTTGTCGACCGCGCCGATACGATC
>Ga0255086_1000025_pt1 | contig 51776 bp, 65 predicted proteins | sample Colum_Cont_RepC__FD_188438 | JGI IMG/M metagenome (GOLD analysis project Ga0255086, IMG submission 188438) | Freshwater microbial communities from Columbia River, Oregon, United States - Colum_Cont_RepC_8d | ecosystem: Environmental > Aquatic > Freshwater > River | place: USA: Oregon | collected... | reverse complement strand
TCAGCACGTTGTGTATGAAGTGCCAGGTGTCAGACTTGGACTTGTCCGAGGCGTTGCCGGTGGACAGCACGCCGTTGTGAGCAAGCCAGATCTCGTCCGTCACCTTGTACGGGTGGCAGTTGTCGAGGTCGATGTCGCCGTGCGTCTGCATACGGGCATGCCAGATGCAGTCACGACCTTGGCCGTGCGCCATGTAGAACTCGTACATATCCTTGCCGCTGGTCGGCAGGCATTTGTACACGTGGAGCTTGCCGTCTTCGGCGTACATGATGCCGAAGCCATCTTTGTTTTTGTTGTACACGTCCTCGATGAAGTCCTGAGTGAACTCAGTGGAGGAGGGTTGTTTTACGAGCAGACACATGATTCGATTTCCTTATGCAGATTGAAGAACGGCGTTCATATACGGACGCAGGGTGGTGGACTCAGCGGCGCCATCGTTGTTGATGTAGTCGATGAAGTTGTCACCGGTAAGCGACGCAACGTCGTTCGTGGAAGACAGAGCGGCGAAGTTGCACAGCGAGTTGCAGAACTCGATGGCAGCGACAACCGACTCGTACTTGAGCGAGCCTTTGAAGATGCGGAACTCGATCGTGTTGCGACCGCTGACGTTGACGGCTTCGTACCGATCAGACGAGGCGTGAGCTGTGCTCAATTCCTTCTCCTTGATCTTGCAGTAGCCTTCGGCGTAGCGGCGTGCGATAGCACGGACCATCTGCTCGTTGCGAGGGTCATTGATGAACGTCACGACCTTGGCGATTTGGATCTGCGACAGCCCGTCTTTGTTGACGTGGACATGCAAGCCACAGGTGCGCGTGTTGTGCGACAGCAGATACTTCACAGCATCGCGATCGCGCAGCCACTGCCACAGATCGTGATGAGCAGGCAGAGACATCGGCTGGCTGATGATCTCGAAGCCGTTGGTCAGTGAACCATCGGCCTCGAAGAACACACGCTTGCCGCGTTCGCCGCCGTTGATCAGATCGTTGAGCTGGCGAGCTTTCTCCTGCTTGTCGATCTGGTGATCTTTGATCTCGACCTCAAGCTCGACGCCGAACCAGCGATGACGCAGCTTCGACCACTCGTCAACGATGATGCGGTGATACGCTTTGCTCTCGTGGTAGCGACCAATAACAGGCGGTGGCGGCGGAACGTAGTCAACGTGAGCCCAGAAGTCATGGTCCTCGTTGTATTGGAAGTTCTCGTCGTTGTAATGAATAAGGGTCTGAAGACCGTCAGCATTTCTAGCGGCACGAACATCGTCATGGTGAACATATCGATCGTACCGATCGACGTAACGGAAGTTGTTGTCAACGCAGGAGCGACAGATCTGGCATTCTTCCATGTCGCCGTCGAGCGCATCACGACGCTTGTCGGTGTACTCCCAGTCTTCGCAATGATCGCAGCGATTGACGCCGGATGTGTTGTTGTTCATCCAGTCAACGCAAGCCAGGTATTGCGTCCAGTCGATGCCGTTAATTTCGGACATGACCATGCGCAAGCTGCGCAAGCTGCGGGCTGTGCCAAGCGCACGCCTTACCTTGACCTGGTAGATCAGGTTTGCATAACCGTAGTAACGGATCTTGGCGCGGAGCGCATTAGCAAAGCGTCCGGCCAAATCAAAGATCGCGTCGTGCTGCTTGATCAGTTCGTCACGCGAAGGATCAGACTCAACAAGAGTGCCGATCTTGCCGCGCAGAGAGTTGATCGATGTTGCCAGCGCTTGCATGATCTCGCCGGCTTTCTTGAAGCCGTAGCGCTGATGCACTTTCACGAAACGCAACGCCATTGCGTCTCGCGTATCGGGGTTTTCAATGCCGCGCACAATGAACGGCAGTTTGTAGAGTTCCATAAGATCTCCTGAAAATGAAAAAGCCCGCCGAAGCGGGCCAACGTGGGGAGAGCACAAGGAATCAGTAGGAAGAAATCAAGGGATCAAAGAAGAGCGAAGCCCCTCCGCGAGGAGGAGGGGGCGGAGCGGACTCACTCGGAGCGAGAGAGATTGGGGATCTGCTTTGCCAGCAGCCACTGGTCACCGAGATAGCGAACCGATTGCACCCATTTGCGCACGTAGACACGCCGCTGTTGCGGTGTCCAGTCGTAGTTGGCAAACAGACGGCGTACACGCTTGAGTTGAGTTGTGTTCATGACTTGGCTTTCATTTGGTCACGGGTCCAGACGACAAGAAGCTGGGCGTCAAGCACTGCCTGCAACACGTCGTTGAAGTATTCCGGTTGGTAATTCGCTGGCTGCTCGAGGTATTCCTCGATGTCAAGGCCAACGGCTGTCAGCAGCGAGGTGATGCGCCGCAATGCGTCGTGAACGCTGGTTGGAGTTGTGTTCATGGAATGATTGATCCAAGAGTGGATGATGAAAAAGAAAAGCCCCGGCGTGCGGGGCTGTCGATCACGGAAACAGTTGGCGGTATCAGTCTTTGGGTTTGTAGATGGTGTTCAGTGTCTCGAACGAACCATCATCAAACTTTTGCACGATTACCGACGTGCGGACATCGGTCTTACCAAGGCGCGGGTGGTCGAGTGCGTATACACGGGCAAACTCAAACTCGTCACCGTTGTCGGTGGTGCCGGAGAAAAACCTGGCGTTACCCCGGAAGTGAACTACTGGTTTCATTTACTGCTTTCAATGCACGTTTGGCTTGGTTCTTGGCGCGCAGACGGACCTGGCTGGTCGCTTGTGTGCCGTCGTATTCAGGCATCTCAAGCAAATCCTTGAGCGCCGTCGTCAGGTATTCAACCTGGGACCGCAGTACAGCGGTCTCGCGGATGAAGTACAGAGCGGACTCATCCTCGATGTTGGTTACGAGGATGTTCACGCCAACGCTCCACGTCCCTCGAGCAGGACACGGCTGACCTCGTCAACGATCGACGGACGCCTGCCTCCGACATTCCAGATGGTGATCCGGGATACGGGCGTACCGTCCATGCCCATGAAAGCGAAGCCATTCTTCCAGTTGTAGATTGAGGCGACCTGTCCGTTCTCGAACATGATGTTCCACTCGGCATCGACCTTGTGCTTGTCACCGGGCATCGGCTGACCGAACAAGCCGATCAGCTCCAGGTAGTTGGCCTCGATGTGTCCTTGCAGGCTGGTGCCATCGATGTTGATGGCGGGGAACTCGTCGTTGTGGGTTGTGTATTTCATTTGATCTCCTGTTGAACAATCTCGACGTCGGCAAACGCCGAGATGTGGAAGACATGACCCTCATCGTCGGTGCAGTACGAGTACATCCCGTCGATGTGATCGAAGTTCAGCTCGGAACCGTCAGCAAAACGAATCCGGCTGTTGCGTGGCACTTCGTAGAGTTTCATTGTTCTTCCGTTTTGTGGATTGGAGTATCAAACTCGTCGCAAAACGAGCATCGCCTCCCAAATGGCATGTTGACCTCGGCGCAGCCGGGGCAAGGACGATCGAACACCGTGTGGTACAGACGTTTGATCCAGTTCATAGTGGCGCCTCCTCAGCGTCAGATGGATAACGGGGACCGCGTGGCTCCTTGTACGGAGGCAGCGGGAAGGGCGGGAACGGCCAGGTCATGGCAGCACCTCGTTCTCGCCAATGTGGTCGTAGTACGAGCGCTCGACTCGTTCCCAGGCGTTGATGTGTTTGTTGAATCTCAGCTTGGGCTTGAGCTTGACGTAGGTCGTGCCACCTGGGTGCAGATTGCCGAGGTTGATCTTCTTGGCTGGATACAGCTTTACAAAGACACCTCGGTAGTCATGCAACCTGTGGCCGACATCACCGCCATCGGCGTAGTGTCGGATCAGGTCGATGTTGTCCAGGATGGCCTGGCACTGCTCGCGGTTCACGTCATGTCACCCGTGTACGGATCGCCGCCGGGCTGATCGACAGCGCCCCAGGAACCATCACGCCAAGCGTCACAGGAATCACGTTTGACGGTGTACGTGGCATACCACGGTGACTCGCGGCACAGGCAGTACGCCTCGATCCCGCGGGGACTGGACTTGGCGATCATCTCGGACCAGTAGCGACAGCCGTCGCAGACCTGGCCAGGCTCATTGTTGCGGTGGAACACGGTCACTCCCCCTTGAGAGCAGCTTCGGCGCCATCATGCTCAGCGTTGTAGATTTTTTCGGCCCAGCCCATCAGCTCTTTGGCAGACTCTTTCGATTCGGTGTCCAAGCCACCGTTGATGGATGCAAGCGCGATCAACTGAGCCAACATCTTGGCGACGATCAGTTTGATGGTGTCGGCGTGTTGCTCAGGTACTGAGTCAGAGCACATCGAGAACACGTCTCGCAGCTTCATGGTGACCAGCGCCGCCTCAACAGCGCGGGCATAGTTGGCGCCACGAACAGAACGAAGGTTGTCCATCATGTCGCGGGCGGATTCAAAGTGGTCTTTGGCTTTGTTATTCATTTCGTATTACTCCTGTGATGCGGTAATGCTCGTGGAATGATTGGGCCGAGAGTAGCCCGCGGGAAACAAGCACCAGGGCTGGCGAACCAACCCCGGTGTTGTTGCATCACATCGGCGCGGGACCGACGTCGGCACTCGGTGCTGTGATGGTGACCTTCAGCGGCTTGACCAGGCGCTCACGCACGCGGGCGATCAGCACCTCGGCGCAGGCATTGGCGTCAGCCCCGTCAGCAGCGTTGTCGAAGGCAACCAGAGCCTCGAGGAGGTAGATCTGGGTGGACTTCTCACGCACACCGGCGCCAGGCAGGTCACGACCGCCGAGAGCGGCAGCACGACCGATCTGGGCCAGAGTGGCCGGCTGCATGTCGCGCTGGGCGATCGCAGCAGAGATCAGCTTGGAAGCGTCCGAGCGGGTAGCCGGGACGGACGAGATGCCAAGAGCCACTAGGCGCGAGATCTGAGCCTCGGTAGGGGCGGCGGGATTGGCAACGGTAGAAGCGAGAGCGATGGTCATGGAAATCTCCTTTAAGGACCAGATTGAACAAAAGAAACACACAAAAAGAAGGACGGAGCACGCCCTTCGCAAGAAGGGTGGGATACGGCCCACCAGGGGAGAGAAACAACGTCAAACGAGCGGACGTTGCTGGGACGCAGGAGCGTAGCGAGCCTGGTACGCCTGGCAGCGCTTCCAGTCGCGGTGATTCATCACGCCAGAACCCAGGCAGGTGAAGCACTTGCCCAGGTTGCGGAACAGCCCAGTGCCAGCGCACTTGGGACAACGCACCGATTCACCGGCTTTCATAGGTCGCGAGTGGCTACCCAGCCGATGAAGATGAAGGCCGCGAGAGAGACGATCAGTTGAGCCCCAGTCAGCGATCCGATGCCGAAGGCAATGATCGTGAGAGAGGTGCCGATGAGGCAAAGAAGCATGACGAAGGCGAGAACAAAGCGGTTCATAGTTTTCTCCAAAAGAAAGCCCCGCGAACGGGGCAGGGTTGATCAATAGATGTTGGCAAGTCCGCGAAGGGCGTAGCTCGCACGAATACGTTCTTCGTGCTTATGCTCCTGGTCATCCAGGTAGCGCTGATACTCAGCTTCGTCTTCAGCAGTCCAGTTGCTGGGAACAGCCGGAGCACCGTCGAAGCAAATGTCGTCGGATTGAGGTTTTGTGGACATAGGCAGTCTCCAAAAGTTGAAGCGGGACAGGGGTTTACATAACGGAAAACGCATAAGAGCGCTCACCTTTATGCAAAACCACCCAGATTTAAGGAAAACGTAGTCTTTTCCTCGATAGGAAAACGACGAAGTGATGTACAGAATTCACACAAGACGTAGGCAAACCCTTGGTATTGCTCGATGTGTGACGGACTATCAATGAGTTGTAGCTCCGCCACGCAGATGGGTTGGCCCTGGCGTACCGGACCTGTTGGCAGATGGACGTGGGGTATGAGGACTCCAGTGCATATACCATTACACGTGCGACCCCTGGCTTTTTGAATCCCCATAGGGCCGTTAAATCGGGCCGTGGCTGCGTTTTTGGGGGTGGGGGTAGGGGGTAGTACCCCCATGGACCCAAAAAGAGCTCTTACGGGGGGCTAAGGAACCCCGGATATGCTGTGTTTTTCACAGCGCAGGAGTACATCGATGTTGAATGCAGTGCAGGTAGAGGCGTTTTTGCACCAGTTCGAGCCGTTAAAGCGAGTCGAGGTGCGAGAGACGAGCGAAATCGTCCACGCTCCGTGGCATGTCACCCTCTCGGGGAGCGTGATGCTGTACGGTGAGCCGCATTACTTTGAGTCTGAGCTCGATTTGCGGGAGTTTGGAGCTCAATCGGACCTGATGAAGCTGGTCGAGCAGCTCTTCAAGACGTTTGCAGCGGCGTCAGAGAAGGTTCGCCTCGGTCACTGACGCCTATATATAGTTATATATAGATATATACGTATATAGATACCGGTATACAACCGGTTATACGTAGAACGGTTATACGTAACCGGTATATACCGGTGTTATTTGTAGTAATAGACACACACTTTGAGAGTGTGTGTCGTAAGGTATATAGAACGGTTATACGTAGTACGGTTATACGTAGTTCTTATATACCGGTATATATCTTATATACCTATATTGCAGGAAGCGTGCCAACTTTCATTGGGGTTTGTCCCAATACCTTTGGGCAAAACCTCAGCCATACTTCCAACTGCTCATGATGGCTGGTTTAGACATTGGCCATGCGCCCAGCGGACGGTGGCGCGTAACATCCGCAGTCAGGGCCTGGGTCCTACACGAAAGTGCTCCTCCCCGGCGTGACCTGACCGACTGGTGCCCGTAAGGCACCGTTCCTTTTTGGCGGGATGGTCAGGTGACCAGGACGGTCTCATAAGCCGTACTGAGCGTGGATCGTTACCACGTCCCGCAACCACCTCCGGTAAAGCTGGCGTGGCGTAACGGTAGCGTCACGGTTTTGTAGTCCGTGGGTGTGGGTTCGATTCCTGCCGCCAGCTCCATCAGGCCAATCCCCAACGACAATCGGCGCATGCCACCAACGGCAGACATGAGGTTGATATGGCTGCACGCATGCGCAAGACCCATCAAGACGACGTACGCAAAAAGATCCAGGCTTCGTACTACATCGGAGCCTTGCACGACCACGTGACCGGCAAGAAGGAAATGTCCGAGTCCCAGATCCGTGCGGCAAAGATCCTCCTGGATAAATCCCTCCCGAACCTGTCCGACGTCAAGATTGAAACCGGGACTCAAGGCATCACGTTTAATCTGAACTCGGCGCTCCCGCCCAAGAAATGAGTCTCGAGGTAGTCGAACATGACGACGGGCTGGTCACGTATTACCCGCCTGGCCCCAACGCCGCAGCGTTTCACGCTGACAGTTCATTCGTCCGTGGCCTCATGGGTCCAGTCGGTTCTGGGAAGTCGTCTTCCTGCTGTTCCGAGATCGTTATGCGGGCGCTCCAGCAGCGGCCCTGGTACGACAACGTCCGGCGATCCCGCTGGGCCATCATCCGAAACACCTACCCCGAACTGAAGTCCACCACGATCAAGACGTGGCAGACCTGGTTCCCGCAGAACGTGGCGCCTATCCGCTGGGATACGCCCATCACCAGTTTCATGCGGATCGATGACATCGGCGACGGCACCTCGATGGAGCTCGAGGTCATATTCCTGGCGCTTGACTCCGAGCTGGACACCGGAAAGCTGCGCTCCCTGGAACTGACCGGGGTGTGGATCAACGAAGCGTCCGAGATCTCCAAGGGCGTTTTCGATATGTGTACACAACGTGTAGGCAGATACCCGTCCAAGCTCAAAGGTGGCCCGTCCTGGACCGGTGTGATCATGGACACGAACCCGCCGGACGACGACCACTGGTACTACCAGATCGCGGAGCTTGACACGCCCAAGGGCTGGCAGTTCTTCCGTCAGCCTGGCGGTCTGTATCGGGATGAGGACGGCGCCTACCATCCAAACCCGGAGGCCGAGAACATCGACAACCTCCCGTCTGGCCATGAGTACTACATGCGCCAGATCGGCGGCAAGCAGGACGGCTGGATCAACGTTTTCCTGCTCGGCAACTACGGCACGACCTCAGACGGCAAGCCTGTCTTCCCCGAGTTCAACGATCGGGTTCACGTCAGCGAGAAACACCTCGAGCCGGTGCGCGGCCTGCCCATCATCCTGGGCTGGGACTTCGGACTTACCCCAGCCTGCATCATTGGTCAGCAGATGCCAAACGGGCAGCTACGGATCCTGGAAGAGATCATTGCTGAGGACATGGGTATCCGTCAGTTCACCGCTGACGTCGTCCGCCCCATCCTGACCAACAAGTACAACGGCTTCACCAGGTTCTCGGAGGGCGACCCCGCCGGCCAGATCCGGGCGCAGACCGACGAGCGCACCTGTCTCCAGGAGCTGTTCGAGCTGGGCATCCCAACTGAGCCCGCGCCAACCAATGATTGGATACCCCGGCGAGAATCGGTTGCATTCTTCCTGACACGCATGATCGACGGCGGGCCGGGTCTGTTGTTAGACCCACGTTGTTCGGCGTTGCGTAAAGGATTCAATGGTCGCTACCGGTATGAGCGCGTGAAAAGTTCAGGCGCTGCGCGATACAGGGACCGTCCCGTCAAGGATGCTTTCTCGCATCCTCATGACGCTCTTCAGTATTTGTGCATGCGGGTGCGTAACGGCCTGCGTCCTGCCAGGGCGCGATCGGTCGTACAAGCATCCAGCAGGGGATGGACCTGAACATGAACGGACTTGCAATTGGAATGCTCGGAGCTACGCCTCCGACAGAAGTGGACATCAAGGTTAAGCAGAAGAACGACCTGATTGACGTCCTGTACTCCGGCCTCTCACGCCACATCTCGGATTGCTGGGAACGAGCCAAGTTCTCCAAGACCGAGACTACCGAGCGCCTGCTCAAGTGTGAGCGTCAGCGCCGCGGCGTCTACGATCCGGACAAGGCTATGGAGATCGCCAGGACTGGCGGCTCTGACATCTACATGCGGATCACGGACATCAAGGCCCGTGCTGCTGCCAACTGGATCACGGACGTTATGCTTGGTGGCGGACGTCGTGCCTACGAGCTTCAGCCGTCCAAGGAGCCCGATCTTCCGCCCGAGATCTCCGCCGGCATCGTTGAACTCGTGCAGATGGAGATGCAGCAGTTCGTTCAGGCTGGTGGACAGGTTCACCCTGAAGCCTTCCGTGTCCGTATGGAGCAGGTCCACGACACGATCATGGCTCGCATGCGAGAGGAGGCCGACCGCTGCGCCAACCGCATGGAGAACAAGATCGAGGATCAGCTCAACGCCGGCGGCTTCGAGGTTGCGTTCCGCGAGTTCATTGACGACTTTGTTACCTATCCGACCGCCATACTGAAAGGTCCTGTCGTGCGTCGCAAGAAGACGATGCACTGGGGCCAGGGCTTTCAGCCGGTTGTCGTGAATGACTACGTGCGCCAGACCGAGCGTGTGTCGCCGCATGATATGTTCCCCTCGCCCAACTCGAGCAACGTCAACGACGGCTACTTGATCGAGCGTCACCGCTTGACCCGCTCCAGCCTGCAAGCCATGCGCGGCACGCCTGGATACAGCGATAAGGACATCGACCAGGTGCTCGATCGCTTTGGCGATCAGGGTTTCCGTCAGTGGCTGATGGGCGACCAGGAGCGCGACCGCCTCGAGGGCAAGCCTCACTCTCGTCTGTACACCAAAGAGGTGATCGAGGCCCTGGAGTTCTGGGGTTCGGTCAGCGGCAAGATGCTCATGGACTGGGGCTTCAAGAAGAAGCTCGACCCGTACAAGGAGTACGAGGTCAACGTCTGGCAGATCGGCCCCTTCATCATCAAGGTGTCTCTCAACCCTGATCCGCTGGGCGCCCGCCCCTACGAGATTGCGCAGTGGGTTCCGGTGCCTGGCTCCTTCTGGGGCGTGGCTCTGGGCGAAGTGATGCGCGACGTGCAAATCATGTGCAATGCAGCGGCTCGCAGCCTGGCCAACAACATGGGCGTGGCGTCTGGTCCCCAGGCTGAGATCCACGTCGATCGTTTGCCTGATGGCGAAGACGTGACGTCGATGTTCCCTTGGAAGATCTGGCAGACGACCAGCGATCGCACCGGCGGCGGTCAGCCGGCTGTTCGTTTCTTCCAGCCGAACATGAATGCGGCTGAGCTGCTCAACGTATACCAGTTCTACATGCGCCAGGCCGACGAGGTCACCGGCATCCCGAACTACGTGTACGGCAGCGGCGCCACGGGCGGTGCAGGTCGCACGGCGTCCGGTCTGTCGATGCTGATGGACAACGCGGCGAAGGGTATCAAGTCAGCGATCGCTTCGGTGGACGTCGTTGTGGCATCTATCGTCAACCGACTGTACGTCCACAACATGATCTACGACCCGGACACCTCGGCCAAGGGCGACTTCAAGGTCATGGCCAAGGGCGCCATGGGTCTGGTGGCCAAGGAGCAGTTGCAGATGCGTCGCAACGAGTTCCTGCAAGCCACGGCCAACCCGGTCGATCTTCAGATCGTCGGGCCGCAAGGTCGCGCCTACCTTCTGCGCCAGGTTGCCGAGTCTCTCCAGATGGACACCGACAAGATCGTGCCCACCCCGGAGGAGCTCCAGTTCAAGCAGGAACAAGTGCAAACCATGCAAATGCAGCAGATGGCAGCTCAGCAAGCTCAAGCACCAGCGACACTCGATACCGCAGGCAACCCCTCCGGCGGGGAATCGGCAAACCTAGTCCAGTGAAGGATATGTCATGAAACAACCGTACAACGCAAAGAAGCCCAACACCGGAAAGATCAAGCCCGAGGAGCAAAACATTTACATGGAGCACGACATGGAGCACGACATCGACGAAGCTCCGCTGCTGCGCCATCTTCCTGGCTTCCTGCCGCCTAATGTGTGCGATGAGACGCAGGGGCCTGGGATTCGATCTCTGCAAAACTACAAAAAGTAAGGTCCGTTATGGCGGCAAAAATGTTTCGTGGAAAAGAAACCCGCGCCGAAGAGATGGCAGAAGCCAAGGCGCTGAAGAGCGGCAAGATCAGCAAGGATCAGTACATGGCCGGCGAGAAGAGTGAAGGCAATCACAGCGCGAAGGAGATAAAGCGCAACGCCGACGCCATCAAGTCTGGCCGCATGAGCCCTGCCAAATACGCCGGCGATCACATGGCTGACGGTGGCCTGGTTCGCGGCGGCTATGGCGCTCCCAACGAATGCACGTACAACTTGGGCCCTGGGGTCCGTAGCCGCCAGGACTACAAGAAGTAAGCACATGCTTGCAAAACCACCAATTACAGTTCTCCAATCGTTAGCCTCGCTGGGAGGGAACAGTGATTTTGAAGTGGTGTGTAGCTGGCTTGAAGAATCTTTGGGCCAAATTCGCAGCACGAATGACGCCACTCGTGACGAAGTTCAGTCCCGGTGGAATCAAGGAGCGTCTCAAGCGCTGGCTGAGTTTCTGGAAAAGAAGCAGTCAGCAAGAGACATCCTCCGAAAAATGAAGTGACCCGCCCCGTTGGGGCAACCGCATGACCAGCGGCGGTATCGCTGGCAACCGAGAACACCGGATCGAAGTATTAGGGAAAACCCTCAGAGGCCCCTGACACGGAGTGAAGGCTCAAGGAGTTTGAATTGAACCTACCACGTGCCGTCCTCGAGGCGGAAAGAAAGGCAGACGAAGCTCTTCAACGACTGCAACAGGCTCGACAGCCGCAGCAGCAGCAGCAAGATCCCCCGCCAGGCGATCCTTCTGCTTCGGACCCTCCGGCCAATACGCCGGCTCCGAGTGAACCAACAGCTCAGGCAACCACCGCACCCGCGGCCACCCCTCCGTCAGAGGGAGACGACAAGTGGGAAGCAAGGTACAAGACGCTGCACGGCAAGTACAACGCCGAGGTTCCACGACTGCATGCGGCGCTCAAGGAGCGTGACGGCAAGTTGAATAGCCTGACCGAGGAAGTGGAGGCGCTTAAGGCATCGCTCGCGAAACCGAAGGAATCGCTGGTGAAGCCGGAGGAAGTGAATGAGTACGGTGAGCCGCTCGTAGACCTGATCCGCCGCGCAGCGCGGGAAGAGGTTCAGGGTAAAGACGACGAGATCGCCCAACTCAAGAAACGGCTGGAGTCGCTCGATTCGACTCTGGTTCAGAACAAAGAGGTCGGCTTTTATGAGAAGTTGGCCTCGTCAGTTCCGGACTGGATGGCTATCAACGATGACCCCGACTTCCATACATGGCTGAGTGAGATCGACGAAATCACCGGCTACACGCGCCAGGACATTCTGTCGGAGGCTGAAGGGAAGCGCGATGCGGATCGCGTTGCCAGATTCTTCAATGCGTTCAAAAAGGTTCAACAGAACAAAGCGGCAGCAGCTACCAACTCGCTGGATTCGCAACTTGTTCCGGTAGCGACTCGGACTCCCGAGGCGCCAGCGGGCAAGAAGCTCTGGACTCGCGGAGAGATCGCAGATTTCTACGCTCGAGACCGGAGGGGCGAGATCTCTGAGGCGGATGCTGCTGCCATCGACGCAGAAATTCAGTTGGCGATTCGAGAAAAAAGAGTTCGATAAGCCGACTGATCAGTACCGAAAGGTTTGAATCATGTCAGTTACCGCATCTAGCAACTACTACGGCGCCAGCAACGCTGGTGATTACGCATCCGCTTCCGGATCCAACTTCATCCCTGAAGTTTGGTCGGGCAAGCTCCAGGTCAAGTTCTACAAGAGCACCGTCCTGGGCGAGATCACCAACAACGACTGGGAAGGCGAGATCAAGGGCCAAGGCGACAAGGTCAACATTCGCTCGATCCCCACGATCACCATCAGCAACTACTCCAAGGGCCAGAACCTGACCAACCAGGTTCCTACCTCCGCCCCCCTGGAGCTAAACATCGACAAGGGTAAGTACTTCGCAGTCGTCCTGGACGACGTGGATGCTACCCAAGCCGACGTCAAGCTGATGGATATCTTCACGAACGACGCTTCGCAGCAGATGAAAATCGCTATCGACGGCGACGTGCTCGGAAGCGTATACGCTGACGCAGCCGCCGCCAACAAGGGTGCCACCGCTGGCGCCATTTCTGGCGACATCAACCTGGGTGCCACCGGCGCTCCCCGCCAAGTGACCAGCTCCACGGTTCTGGACATGATCCTGGACATGGGTCAGTGCTTGGACGAGCAGAACGTGCCCGAAGATGGCCGTTGGGCCGTGCTCCCCGCTTGGATGGCTTCGCTGATCAAGCGCTCGGACCTGAAGGCGGCTTACCTGACCGGCGACTCCGTAACGCCTCTGCGTAACGGCAAGCTGGGCATTGTGGACCGCTTCACCCTGTACGTCAGCAACAACCTGTCCAGCGTCACCGACCTGGGATCCGATGCTGCTGCTGGCGGCACCGGCGGCGCTGCCGACTACAAGGCATGGAACATCATGGCCGGCACCCGCGACGCGATCTCTTTCGCTTCGCAAATGACCAACGTCGAGACCCTGCGCGCCCAAAGCACGTTCGGCAACATCGTCCGCGGTCTGAACGTGTACGGCTTCAAGGTGACCAAGCCCGAAGCTCTGGTTCACGGATACGTCCGCAAGTGATCGGGTAAACCCTGATGGAGGGGAGGGAGGAAACTCCCTCCCTTTTTTTATGAAATTGCTCAAACAAAAGACATCTGGCCACATCTACGCGTGGACTCCGCAGCTCGCGCAGCGGGACGATATGGAGCCTTACGAGCGCCCGACGCAGACCGTTCCACAAGAAAACCCCAACGAAAATCCAGAGACAGCGCAGTCGGACACGGCGCCTGGTCTCGGGATTGAGGACGCCCTCAAGGAATTCAGGAAAGAGGCCGGCAAGCCCCCGCGCAAGTCCAAACAACCGCCGGGTGAAGCATGAAGGTCTCTGACGTTCTTTCGCGGGTTCGATCCATCCTCAACGACGCTGACGCTACCGGCTACCGCTGGACCGATCAGGAGCTGATCGACGCCATCAACGATGCGCAAGGCATCATCGCGGTCTACCGCCCTGACTGTTTCCCGGTCAACGAGGTCGTCACGCTGGTCGCTGGATCCAAGCAATCCATTCCCTCCGCCGGCTACCGCCTGCTGGACGTGATCCGCAACATCGGCTCGGACGGCACGACGCCTGGTCGCGCAATCCGCCCCACCGATCGCGACACCCTAGATGCCTACGATCCGTACTGGCACACCAACACCAAGAAGTCCGAGGTCAAGAACTCTGTCTACGACGAGCGCAACCCGACGACATTCTGGGTGAATCCTCCTGTCAACTCCGGGGTGAAGGTCGAGCTCCTGTACTCCAAGCGACCGACGACTCTGACGGCAACCAACAACGACCTGGCAATCGCTGATGCCTACTTCGAGGGCATCGTGTTGTTTGTTCTGTTCCGCGCATACGCCAAGGAAGCCGACTTCGGCGGCAACGCAGCGCTCGCCAACAGCTACCTGAATCTGTTCGGCGGACTCATGGGCATGAAGTTGCAGAAGGATGTGGCGTTCGGCCAGTCCTTGAACCGTAAAGGCGGCGAGTCCAATCCGCAAAGCATTCAAGCTGGAGGCGTCTGATGTCAGCGTCCTACGAAGATTTCTTTCCCAACATCCTGACCGAGGTTCCTGGTGCGGCAGAGATGGTGGTCGTCAACGCAGTGCGCAACGCCTGCATCGAGTTCTGCGAGAAAAGCCTGATCCTCCAACGCGACCACGATCCGGTCACGTTGAGGTCTGGTGTGGTGGATTACGACCTGGAGCCGCCCAAGGGTTACATCGTCGTGAAGGTGATGAAAGCCTGGCTCGAGGACAACGAGCTCACGCCTCTGGCGCCTGACTTCGTGCGTGAAGCATCGGTCTACAACCGTCTGTTCAGCTCGTACCAGGACAAGTCCAGCACGCCGCGCTTCTACCTCCAGAAGGACGAGCGCTCGGTGTCCGTGTGGAATCCTCCGGAGAAGGACTACGCCAACGGCCTAACCATGCGCGTGGCCCTGAAGCCGACTCGAGCCAGCGAAAGCGTCGAAAGCGTGATCCTCGAGGACTACGCCGAGACGATCGCAAGCGGCGCTCTGTCTCGCTTAATGATCAGCGTGGGCAAGCCGTACAGCAACGAGAAGATGGCGGCAGTTCACAGGACCCTGTTCCAGCAGGGCATCAACGTGGCTCGTCAGCGCAGTACCCACGGCCAGGTCCGTTCTGTCATGCAGGCCAAGCTCCGGAGAATTTGATATGCCAGCAGCAAGCTACGACTTCGAGATCGAACAGGGCGCGACCCTGATCAAGCCAATCGTATGGAAAGACAGCTCCGGGGCTGCTGTCAACCTGACCGGCTACACAGCCAAGATGCAGATCCGCAAGAGCGCTGCATCGGAAGAGGTGTTGCTCGAGCTGTCCTCGACCAATGGCAAGCTGGTGCTCACCACTGGTTCAGGAACTGGCGCCGGAACGATCACGATGATTTTCAGCGCGACGACCACCGCGGCGATCGGCTGGTCTCGTGGCAAGTACGACCTCGAGCTGACCTCCGCTGACGGAACCGTGACCCGTCTCATGGAAGGCGAGATCACTGTTTCCAAGGAGATCACTCGATGAGCGATTTGGTCGTTGTCGAAGAAATCGGCGCAACCGTTGTCGTCCAAGAGGTTTCCTCTGCGCAAACGGTTACCATCGTTAGCGAGGGGCCGCAAGGGCCGCAAGGCATCCAGGGCATCCAGGGTATCCAAGGTATCCAGGGACCAAAGGGTGACACCGGTGACGTGACGCCTGAGCTCATGGCGGCAAAAAATGCCGCCGAGACTGCGGCAACAAATGCCGCCAGCTCAGCCACGTCCGCTTCTACTTCGGCTTCGACCGCGACCACGAAGGCTGCGGAGGCTGCAACGTCGGCTACTGGCGCGGCCAGTTCAGCCACTGCCGCCGCCGGTTCCGCCACGACAGCGACTACAAAAGCAAGCGAGGCTGCATCGAGTGCGTCCGCAGCCGCCACATCGGCAACCAACGCCGCTGCAAGCGCGAGCTCGGCAGCAACTTCTCAAGCCAATGCCGCAACCAGCGCGACAAACTCTGCCGCATCCGCAACCGCTGCATCCGGCTCTGCAACTACCGCAACGACCAAGGCATCCGAGGCTGCAACATCAGCTACCAATGCCGCGACGTCGGCCTCGACCGCGACTACTGAGGCTGGTATCGCAACTACCAAAGCGGCTGAGGCAGCAGCCTCCGCTACGAACGCAGCCACCAGCGCAACGTCTGCCGCTGGTTCAGCAACGACCGCAACAACAAAGGCGACGGAAGCCTCGACCAGCGCTACCAACGCTGCTACGTCGGCTACCAATGCGGCAAACAGCGCCACCGCCGCCTCTACGTCTGCGACCGCAGCAGCCACTAGCGCGACCAACGCCGCGAGCTCGGCGTCGTCTGCGTCCACATCTGCCAGCACGGCCACAACCAAGGCGGCAGAAGCGGCCACCAGCGCAACGAATGCTGCCTCGAGCGCATCGACCGCCACCACACAAGCAGGCATTGCCACCACGAAGGCATCTGAAGCGGCGACCAGTGCGACGAACGCAGCGTCCAGCGCAACCACGGCTACGACACAGGCAACGAACGCGTCCTCGAGCGCCACCGATGCTGCCACCGCAAAGGCTGGTGCAGAAGCCGCACGCGACTCGGCGTTGTCAGCGTTCGCCAACTTCAACGACCAGTACCTGGGGCCGAAATCGTCTGACCCCGCCACCGACAACACCGGTGGGCCGCTCGCCGCTGGCAACCTGTACTACAACACCAATTCGCTGGCCTCTGGCGGCGGAATGAAGGTGTACGACGGAACGGCCTGGTATGCGGCTTACTCGTCACTTACCGGCGCTCTGCTGTCATCCAACAACCTGTCCGACCTGGCCAGCGCCACAACGGCGCGCACCAACCTCGGCATCGGCAACGTCGAGAACAAGAGCGCGTCCACCATTCTCGGTGAGCTCACCTCGAGCAACGTCACCACGGCCCTGGGCTTCACGCCCGCCACGGCAGCAGCCGGACAACCGACCGGCGGCGCGGCTGGACAAGTTCTGTCAAAGATTGACGGCACCAACTACAACAGCCAGTGGATCGACAACTTTGCCACCGACGTTCGTGTGGCGGTGAAAAACAGCACCGGCGCAACTCTCTCCAAGGGCACGGTGGTCTACATCTCCGGCGCCAACGGCGACAACATCCTCGTCAGCAAGGCTCTGGCCAACGCAGAATCCACATCGAGCAAGACCTTCGGTATTGTGTTTGCGGACATCGCCAACGACACCATCGGCAACGTGGTGTGCGAGGGCGCCCTGTCGGGCATTGATACGTCTGCCGCGACGGCTGGCGATCCGGTGTGGTTATCCCCAACCACGGCCGGCGGCATGGTTTTTGGCCTTGCCAACAAGCCGGTTGCGCCGAACAACACAGTGTACCTTGGCGTGGTTTCGCGTGTTCAAGCCAACAATGGCGTCATCCAGGTCAAGATCCAGAACGGCTACGAGCTGGATGAGCTGCACGACATCCTGATTACGTCGAAAGCTACCAACGACTTCCTGGTGCTAGCCTCAGACGGCCTGTGGAAAAACCGAGCTCTCGCCAGCGGCGACGTCACCACGGCGCTTGGATTTACGCCATTTTCATCGGCTGGCGGATCAATGTCCGGCAACCTCCAGGTCAACGGAACCGTCAGCGCCACGCAGTTCAATGGCAGCGCCGCCGGACTGACCGGAATCAAGACCGTCAACGGCAGTTCCATCCTTGGCTCCGGCAATCTTACAATCGATGCGCTGCCGAGCCAAACGGGCAACAGTGGCAAGTTCCTCACCACGAACGGAACCGCTGCATCGTGGTCCTCGTTAGGTATTACTTCCGGCACTCCCACTGCTAGCGGTTTGTTGTACGGGAAAACGGACACCGGCGTTTATTCGGCGCCCCAAGAGATCGACTATGGAACCGGAACTGCCAAGATTAGCATCGGCGCCTCTACATCGACTATTTCCGGAGACAGCTACGACTCTGGATCCGTAGCTGTATCGATCTACAACGCCATCGGGGACGGCACGCTCCAGATCGGGCAGAACCTCAAGATCGTGGTGGAGGTTCCGAATCCGGGTAACGACGAGTCCGGGTCAGGCGTCTACAACCTGATCGACTTGGGCGCGATCACGGCGATGTCCAGGTCCCTAGAGTACGGGACGCACTACTACTCCATCAGCGTCACCAACCCGAACGGTTTTGACGGCACCGGCGCGACGTGGCGTCCGGTCTATCACATCTACGGCTTCTACGTGAAGACGTTTGTCATTGGCGGCACTGTTGCGGAGAACGTCTTCCTTGGTCTCAACGCCGGCGCAGGTGTCACGACAGGCGGAGAGAACGTTGTCTTGGGCGTAAATGCCGGCGGCAACATCGCTAAAGGTCGCAACAACGTCGTCATCGGGAATGCGGCGACGGCCTCCGCGTACGACGTGAACAACGAGGTCACGCTCGGCAATTCTTTGCACACCAAGACGCGTCTCTTCGGCGCGCTTGCGCTTGGTGGTAGCTCAGTTGGCACGGCTGGGCAAGTTCTCACGTCCCAAGGCCCAGGCGTCGATCCGATTTGGGCTGCTGGAGGATCTAGTCTGCCCACGCAGACCGGCAACAGCGGGAAGTTCCTGACCACGGACGGCACGAATGCCTCGTGGGCAACCGTTGATCTCTCGTCCTACCTGACCACGTCTGCTGCCGCCAGCACGTACCTGCCTCTGGTCGGAGGCACGCTGACCGGCAAGCTGACCCTTCCTGCCAGCACATCCACAGCCGCAGGCCTGAACATCGGCAACGGCGCCGCGCCCACGACTCCAGTTGCTGGCGACGTGTGGGGCACGAGCTCCACGCTGATGTATCGCGGCCCAACCAGCACCTACACGGTGGCCTTCCTCAGCACCAACCAGACGTGGACCGGGGCACAGACCTTCTCCACCGCCGCAACCGTCAGCGGTACGCTCACCGGCTCGAGCACGATCTCGCTCACCGGGTCGACCACCAGCACGACTTCGTTGGGCACTAGCGCCACCTCCGGCACGCTGAACCTGGGCGGCACCTCGCAGACGGGCTTGATCAGACTGGGTCAGTCTACGGTCAGCCAAACCATCAGCTTGCATGGCGGCGTCACCAGCACTGGTAACACCAAGACGCTAAACCTGGGTACGGGTGGAGACAGCGGCTCTACGACGAACATTGCCATCGGCTCGGCTACGGCCGGCGCAACGACCAACGTCACCGCCAGCGGCAATTGGACGTTCGGTTCGACCATCACAGGCAGCATCTCGGGCAACGCGGCCAACGTCACCGGCACGGTAGCGATCGCCAACGGTGGCACCGGAGCCGCAGACGCGGCAACAGCTCGTACCAACCTGGGCCTGGCGATCGGAACCAACGTGCAGGCATGGGACGCCGACCTGGATGCGATTGCTGCGCTGGCTGGCACCAGCGGCTTCTTGAAGAAAACTGCGGCCAACACCTGGGCGCTGGACACCAACACGTACCTGACTGGCAACCAGTCCATCACCGTTTCTGGCGATGCAAGCGGCTCCGGAACCACGTCGATTGCGCTGACTCTGGCCAACAGTGGCGTGACCGCTGGCACTTACACCAAGATCACGGTTGACGCCAAAGGGCGAGCCACCAGCGGCACCTCGCTGGCTTCTTCCGATGTCACCACTGCGCTGGGGTACACACCCTACAACAGCACCAACCCGAACGGGTACATCACCAGCAGCGGTTCGATCAGCGGCAACGCCGCAACGGCCACCGCCCTGCAAACGGCACGAACAATCAACGGCACGGGATTTAATGGTTCTGCGAACATCGACACGACCGAGTGGTTTCACTCAGACCGCGATTTCCCGAACGGCACACTCATCACAACGAACATCAACTACGCCGTAAGTAGTGGAGATCCGTTCGTTCTGGAAATTCGAGGCAACTCATACGGGAACGCTGTCCCGCTGGATTTGCTTTATCAGGGTTACATCTACAGCGACACCATCATCAACCACGGCGGCGTGTCCAACGGATTTAGCATCTCCGGCCTTGTTGCGATCAACAACGGTGGCAACCTGTGCTTCTGGTTTCCAAACCAAGGGTATTGGAACGGTTACAACGTAAAGGTTTACGCCGCATATGCAACCCGCGCCACAAACCGCGTCACATCGATTACCGGCGTCGCAAAGCCAACTACCGCGAAAGAGGTTGCGCTTTCTGCAAACATTCGGCAATCGTTGCACAGCAGCAACTTCACCAATTACTCCCCGAGCCTGACAGGCTCCGGCGCATCTGGCACCTGGGGTATCAACATCTCCGGCATCTCAACGGCAACATCCGGCGTCACTGCCGGGAGCTACACCAACGCCACCGTCACTGTTGATGCCTACGGTCGCGTCACATCGGCTTCAAGTGGATCTAGCGGTGGTGGATCGTACGTTGGGGGCAATGCGCAGCTCTTCACTTCGAGCGGCACCTTCACGGTTCCGGCTGGCATTACCAAGCTCAAGATCACGGCGTTTGGTGGTGGTGGTGGCGGCAGTTCAAACAACGGTGGTTTGGGTGGCGCCGGCGTTGCGCTCGTGACCGTCACCGCTGGCGCCAGTTACACCGTCACCATTGGCTCTGGCGGCAACGGAGCGGCTTACACCAACGCAGGCGCTACGGCGGGAGGGACCACCAGCTTCGGGTCTCTGGTCACGGCGACCGGAGGCGGGGCTGGTAACGCCACATCCGGCACGTTCAGCACCACCGGAACCCTCATTGGCTCAATGAAGGGCAACACTACAAACCTGTATCTGCACGGCGGCTCAACCGCTACGGCTACGGGTTCCATAGGAGGAGGCGGGGGCGGCATGAGCGGAGGCGGATCTTCCGGCGCCGCCCTGAATAGTACGTATGTCGGAACCTCCATCATGGGGTCGGCCGGAGTTTATAGCAACCCAAGCGGAGGTGCTGGCGGGGGATCGAATGGAGGCGCTGGCGGTACCGGATACTTCGACGGCTACACCTCTTACTCCGGCCGTGGCGGCGGAGGCGGCGGTGGCATGCTGATCGAATGGTAAGGAGATAACACAGTGAAGAAGGCGCTCATTTCCCCGAACGAGCCGGTCGTAGTCGTGACCGACGTGGTCAACGATCAACCGGTGCTAACGACTGTCGATAACTCAGCCCGTGTTGCGGAGGTCTGCGACACGGAGTTTCCGGTGTGCCCTCCGCTGTTCTGGGTCGATTGTGATGACGTGGTAGATGCAGTTAACTGGTATTGGAACACGGCGACGTCGTCCATCGAGCGGATCACGATCCAGACCTACACGCCACCTAGCATAATTCCTGTTTCGGAGATGTCATGAACCAACCCCAAGTGAAGATAGGAAGCGTAGCCAACATCTACTCGCGGATGATGCGCTTCACCAAAAGTGGCGACACCGAGCTCGGCCACACGCACCAGTTCGACCACCTGACGCTTCTGGCCAAGGGCTCGCTGAGGGTCACCGTGGAGGGCCGGGTGAGCGAGTTTACCGCCCCGCACATGATCTACATCCGCAAGGACAAGATCCACGAGTTGGTCGCGCTCGAGGACGACACGGTGGCGTATTGCATCCACGCGTTGCGAGACCAAGGAACCGGCGAGATTCTCGACCCCGATATGATTCCAAACGGGGTTACCCCAGCCCCGGTAGCCGGCGGCTGATCATATACGCGGCAGTAAAACGAATTGCGGTTTCGCTTCGATCGTTGATCGATGAGAAAATCGCGCTCTTTCTACACACTTGGTAAGTGTCTACTAACATACACAGAGCCCCGCTTCGGCGGGGTTTTTTATTTGGAACCCCACCGAAAATAGGCCCTGATTTCCAGCTCCGCGAGGCTCCCATGGAAGGTCAGGTCCATAGCGATTCACAGCCGCAGAGCGGCGTTCATCTCTCAGAGGCGCAGCTCGAGCTGATGCTGAACAAAGCTGCCGAATACGGGGCGCGCAAAGCGCTGTCGGACATCGGGCTTCACGACGAAGACGCCGCCAGTGACGTCAGAGAGTTGCGCAGTCTTATCGATACGTGGCGCGACACCAAGCGCACAGCTTGGAAGACGTTCATATCGTGGGGCGTGAAGGGTCTGCTGCTGGCTATCGTTGCCGGCCTGTACCTCAAGACCGGTCACGGCGCCCACCTCCCAAAGTGAGGACACCATTGATCCGCTCACTCTCCTGGCAATGGCAAACGGCGCAGTTGCTGCCGTCAAGAAAGGTTGCCAGCTCTACAAAGAGATCCGTGGAGCAGCCGGCCAGGTTAAAGACGTCCTCAACGACCTCGATAAAACATTCCGAGCACAACACAAGGACAAACCCCCAACACCTGAACAGACCAAGCAGTACCACGAGGAGCGCGAGCGAGTTAAGCACGTCGCCAACAGCGACCCCAACGACGTCATATCCCAGGTTGGTGAGCAGCTTGGAGCTTTCTTTGACGCATTCGACAAGATCGAGAAGGCTTTCTGGGAAGAAGAGCGTGCCGCAAAGCGCCTTTACACCGGCGATGAGTCGCTGAGTAAGAGGGCTTTGCAGCGTGTTCTGATCCGATCGCGCCTTCAGACAATGGAGGCCGAGATTCGAGAACAGATGATCTATCACTCCCCGACGGAATTGAAAGATCTATGGGGTCGATTCGAGAAGATGCGGGCTCAGATCACTGAGGAACAGGAAGCCGCAAGAGCGGAGCAGCACAGGAAAGATGCACTAGCGGCATGGCAACGGCAGCAAATTCGCAACGCGGTAGAGGACAACCTAATTTGGCTGGTCGTGCTGCTACTGGTCGCGGCGGAGGTTATGGGGGTTCTATGGACGATCCTACTGCATCGGCAGAACGCACTGCCCTCCTGGCCGGGACTACCTTCCTGATGGTGCTGGTGCTGGTGCTGTTTCTATTTGTCGTCGGGCTGTACCTGAGCCTAAAGACCGAGCGAGATGTAAACGATATTCTGAAAGCGAAGATTGTTGGGAGATTGATTCAATGCCCGTGAGACTTTTACTGCTGGCTGTATTGGCGCTGGCTGGATGCCAGGACCGATACCGATACTTCTGTCAGAATCCGGACAACTTCGTTCATGAGTCCTGCCAGAAGCCTCGGTGCCAGTTCACCCAAACCTGCCCGGAATACCTCGTGGCTCCCATCCTGGAAAAGAAAATTGAACAACAGCAACAAACCCCAGCTCCCACCGCTAACCCCGGAAGAAATTGAGGTCCGCGTCTGGGCCTTCGTTGTCGGCGTTGTGACGCTGATCCTGGCCGGAATCGTGTTCTTCATGCTGTACAGCGTGACGTTCGTGACGCAGCCGATCAAGTCCATGGCGCCCATCGACCAGGGCTACTTGAAGATGCTCAACGACATCGTACTGCTCATCGTGGGCGGTATCGGCGGCGTCATGAGTAAGAAGGGCGTCAGCGCGATCGCCAACGCTCTAGGCACACCTCCGGCTCCGCCACCTCCGGCTGCATGCCTGGCACAGGGGGCTCAGCCCCCTCTCCAATCGCCCGTGACCGGCGGGCCGTTTGGAAGTCCGTTTGGCGCGATGCCGGTCTATATCAACCCTGAGTTGGATGAGTCGTGGAGACCGCCGCCCCCGCCGACGACTCCGCCCCACCATCTCGAGCCCGATGCTGAACGCGAAGAGCTCGCAGCAGCCCGGAAGGAGGCCGGAACATGATCGGACTGTTGCCGAATCCGTGGCTCATCCTTGGCGCAATTGCAATCTGGGTTAGCACTTACTTCTACGGACACCATGCCGGCTGGAAGGAACGCGACCTGGATATGCAAAGCGCCGTCGCTCGTAAGAACGAGGAGTCTCGCAAACGCGAGCAGGATCTGACGAGTAAGCTCAACGACCAATCCGTTCAACTCAAGGAGGCGAACAATGTTCTCAATCAAAAACAGTCTGCTCTTGATCGCGCTATCCGCGCTGGTCGGGTGCGCATCAGCACCCCCGCCAGTTGTGTTTCAGCCGGTCCGAGTGCCCCCGCTCCCAGCGGAGATAGCGCAGAAGCGCCCAGCGAATCTGAGCGACAGACTCTTGCAGCTATTGCAGCCATCGTCGCAGAAGGCGACCGAGCCATCAACCAGCTCAACGCCTGCATCGACGCCTACAACAAAGTAATGGAGTCAGTAAATGGTCAACGCTGAACAGCTTCGACAGCTTCACATCGGGGCTGAATGGGTTGAACCGCTGAACAGTACGTTCGAGCGCTGGGGGATTGTCACGCCCCGCCAGCAAGCGGCGTTCATTGGCCAGTGCGGGCACGAGTGCGGCAGCTTCCGAGTCCTCGAGGAGAACCTGAACTACCGTGCCGCCACGCTGATGAAGCTCTGGCCCAAGCGGTTCCCGACGCTCGATATCGCCAACCAGTACGCCGGCAACCCTAAGAAGATCGCCAACATGGTGTACGCCAATCGCATGGGCAACCGCGACGAGGCGTCTGGAGATGGGTATCGGTTCCGGGGCAGGGGGTGCATCCAGCTCACCGGCCATGCGAATTACTACCATGCCGGCCAGGCCCTGGGCGTTGACTTTGTCATGCAGCCCGAGCTCGTTGGCACGCCCAAGTACGCGGCTCTGACCGCCGGCTGGTTCTGGGCGACCCATGACTGCAACCGACTGGCAGAAGGGGCGGACTGGGTTGGCCTGACCAAGAAGATCAACGGCGGGACGATCGGTTTGCAGGATCGCATTTCTCACACCCAGATGGCGCTGGCCCAGATCGATCACTCCAGTGTGATGGCTTAACTCCCAAGGAAAATCAGATGGCTACCAAATGGATTCAGGAAGCGACCAAGAATAAAGGCGGATTGCACCGCGCTCTGGGTATCCCGGAGGGAAAGAAGATCCCAGCGAAGACGCTGGAGAAGGCATCTCACGCACCTGGCAAGCTCGGCAAACAAGCCCGCCTCGCCCAAACCTTGAAGAAGCTCAACAAATGAAAGCATCAAACGTCAAGCGAGAAGGCGGAAAGCTCCAGTACCGCGGCCACGAATTCCCCGGTTTCAATAAGCCGGTGAACGCCCCGTCTGGTGACAGCCACAAGAAGATGGTCCTGGCCAAGAAGGGCGACGAGGTCAAGCTGGTGAAGTTCGGCCTGCGCGGCATGGAGGACTACACCCAGCACCACGACGAGAAGCGCCGCGAGAACTACCTGGCTCGCTCCGCTGGCATCAAGGACAAAAACGGCAAGCCCACCAAGGACGATCCTTTCAGCGCCAACCATTGGGCTCGCAAAGAGCTCTGGTGAGGTTTATATGACAGCAATCAGCGTCAAACAATTCGGAGGCATTAAGCCGATCATCAGCGCCAGAATGCTCGGCGCTAATGAGGCCCAGACGGCGCTCAACGCGAAGCTGGTCTCAGGCTCTCTGTTGCCGATGAAGGGCGCCACGACGCTGCAAGCGCTGCAAAGCTCAAACCCGGCAACGATATTCCGCTACGGCACCAGCTCTACCGAGACAAACTACTGGCTTGAGTTTGCGCAAGATACCGACGTCATGCGTAGCCCGATCGCCCAGGACCAGTACGACCGGCTCTACTGGACCAACGGTAGTGGCGTCCCGCGCTACGCCCCAAACTCAATGATCCTTCAGGCTGGCTCTGGCGCCTACCCGCGTGCCTCGTACCAGCTCGGGATCCCGGCCCCAACCACCGCCCCGACATTGTCAAGCACCACCGCGCCAGCAACCAGCGACACGCCGGAGACCAGGACCTACGTCACAACCTACGTCTCGGCGTACGGAGAAGAAGGGCCTCCGTCACCCGCGGCGAATCTGGTCACCATCAAGCCTGACACCTCCGTTACTCTGACCTTGCCCGGCAATCCATCTGGCTCGTACAACATCACCTTGGTCCGGATTTACCGGTCGTCCGCTGTGGGCAGCTCGGCACAGTTCCAGTTCGTGGATGAGGTTCCGGTGGCCAACGGCTCCTACACCGACAGCAAGCTCCAGTCTGCCCTCGGTGAGGTTCTTCCATCTACTGACTGGGTCGCTCCTCCGGCGGGGCTGAAGGGCCTGCGCCTGATGGCTAACGGCGCAGCGGTCGGTTTTGTAGGGAAGACCCTATATTTCTCGGAGCCGTACCTGCCGCATGCCTGGCCGCACGAGTATCCGATCGATTACGACATCATCGGGATTGCGACCTACGGGCAGTACGTGGCGGTGATTACCACGTCGTTCCCGTACCTGTTCAACGGCATTGACCCTGCTGCTATGAGCTCTAGCAAGCTGCCGCTGCCGCAAGCGGGCACGTCCAAGCGCTCAATTATTGAAACCGGCAACGGCGTGCTCTACTCATCTCCTGATGGGATGGTTGAGATAGGCACGACCAACGACGTCGTCACCCGTGGCATCTTCAGCCGTGAGCAGTGGCAGGCGTACAACCCGTCTTCGATCGAGGCGTACACCTACAACGGTCGCATCCACTGCTTCTACAACAACGGGACTCGCGGCGTCTTGGTGTTTGACTTTATGGGCCAGGGCGCCGTCCTGACCACGAATGACGTTAACACGACCACGGCGGTAACCGCTGGCTTCTACGACGCCACCACGGACAAGCTGTACCTAGCCCAAGGTGGGAACATCGTCCGCTTCGATCAGGGCTCGAACCAGACCTACACCTGGAAGAGCAAGCAGTTCCGCATGGAGTACCCGCACAACTTTGGCTTTGGCCAGGTCACCGCCTACCAGTACCCGGTGACGTTCAAGCTGTACGCAGACGGCGTATTGAAGATGACGAAGACGGTCCAGAACAATAACCAGTTCCGATTGCCATCCGGCTTCCGTGCTTACGAGTGGGCATTCCAGCTTGAGGGTACTAGCGAGGTTATCGAGGCGGCGATTGCTGATAGCACGGCGGAGCTCAAGCAAGTATGAGCACCAGAGAGACTAAGGTCGCGGCAATCCCAGACGTTCGTGATGACAACGTCACGGAGGTGCTGCGTGCCGTCAAAAACGTGCTTCAGGTCCGAGAGGGTCTTCTTGGCGATACCCTTGATCAGTACGTCACCTGGCGTGACCTTACCGATGTGAGCGTTGTCTCAGCCGGAGGTACATCAACTCTCACCAACGGGACCAGGGTTCCGGTAATAGTTCCGCCAACGGTCGATACCGGTTATGACCCGACGGCCGATCTGACAACGCCGAGCCAACCTACCGGGCTCACGATCACCTCCGGCATGACCAGCATATACCTGGCATGGACCGGAGCGTCATACCAAAATCACGCGTACACTGAGATCTGGCGCGCTTCTACCGATTCGATTGGTAGCGCTGTCAGGATCGGTACGACGATCACCAACCTGTACTCCGATCCAGTTGGCAAGACGAACCAGACCTACTACTACTGGATTCGATTTGTATCAGCAGCAAATGTCTCTGGCCCGTATAACGCAACCGCTGGCACAGTCGCATCGACTGGACTGGTGGGAGGCGTCGATCTTTCTCCCCTGATCATCACTGCTGACAAGATTGCATCCGGCGCGATTGATCTTGGCGGTAGCAAGATCACTGGATTACTGGCGAACGCCAATATGGCGGTCATCACCGATCCGACGAAGATCGCTGATTCGCTGATCGGTAACACCAAGCTCGCAAACCTGGCCGTCGATGCGGCGAAGCTCGCGGACTCGTCTGTGACCGCAACGAAGATCGCCAACCTGGCTGTCGGAACTGCTGCAATTCAAACCGGCGCAATCACCACGGCACTTATCGCCAATGCCGCAATCGGATCTGCCCAAATCGCGGACGCCGCCATTACCTCGGCCAAGATCGGCAACCTGGCCGTTGGGAATGCCGCGATTCAGAACGGCGCCATCACCAATGCCAAGATCTCCGACCTAACGGCAGACAAGATCACGGCAGGGAATCTAACCGCGGCAATTAATGTCAACACCGGCTACATCTACGGTGGCGTCAACCCTGCTGGTTCGGCTCCTGGAACTTCCAGCTTCGGCACCGGCTATTTGCTCGGCGCATATGGCGGAGCCAACCAGTTCTTCATTGGCTCGCCCGACCAGAATCTGTTGTGGAACGGAACAAACCTGAGCGTCAAGGGAACGATCAACGCTCTTGCGGGATACATCGGTCAGAACATCATTGATGCAAACGGCATCAGCTCGCCCAACTACGTCAGCGGTTCTGCCGGCTGGAGCGTGAACAAGGACGGCGGCGCCGAGTTCAATAACGTCACTGTGCGCGGTAGCGTCATTGCCGGGAACAACCCGTCGATTGACTCCACCAACAACACAATCATGACCAGCGGAACAAGCGGCGTTCGCTTGTATAGCGATGGTCGTGTGGTTATGGGTAATGGATCGACCAGCGTCGTCTGGAACAACAGCGGTCTATATATCAACGGACTCACTAACGCAACGACATCAGGCTACAGTTATTACATCCAGCTATTGGGGAGTCAGACAGTTGAAATACTAGCGTTCACCGTCAGCAGAGGAGGCCCGATTATGTGGGGCTCGACGTGGACAATGAACGCCAATTACGACGGCATCCCTGCGTCTGACAACAGGTTGATTGACTGTTACTTCATATTCGAGCTGTACAAAGATGGTGTTTCCACTGGATCGATTTGGAACCAGTACATGAATGTCCACGGCACCTACCAGTGGGGAACGACGTGGTCAATGTCGGCATTACAAACGCTGGCGCCTGGGACTTACAGACTCAAGGTCAACACGACTTACAGCTACTTCCGCGGCAGATGGTGGTATGGAAACGGAACGCTGTGGAAAAACGCCGTCATGGCCAATGGTGACTATTTCTATATGAGCGGAACTCAATCTTTCGCTTATCAGGCGACTGTTTGATATGAAGAACTACATCGTTTACGACATCGCTACTGGAGAGATTGAGATCACTGGCAGGTGCCCGGACGAATCTTTCTATGCGCAAATGCGCGAAGGCAAAGGTTTGCTTGATGGCGTCGGATCTCCTGCGCTGCATTACGTGAGCAATGGAGAACTGGTCGCGTACACGTCCGAGCAAGTCGAGATAAAGAAAGCGCGTCCCGGCCCAGGCCACGAGTGGAGCAACGAGACGTTCGCGTGGCATGACACAAGAACTCCGAACCTGGACGCCTGGGCTGAGACCGTTCGCGACAAACGCAACGGCTTGCTCACGGCGTCAGACTGGACCGACACCATATCCGCCAAGGCGCGCCTGGGCGACGCCCTCTACAACGCCTGGCAGGACTACCGTCAGATCCTGCGCGACGTTCCTCAACAGGCCGGCTTCCCAACCGACGTAGCTTGGCCGGAACCTCCGAGCCCCACCTAAAATCGGCCAGAGGTTTTTCATGCTCGAGCTTCAGGAACCCAATACCAAAGTACTCACCCAACAACTCCCTGACGAGCGGGATGTGGTGATGCTCGCTCGCGATTTTGCCCTGAGCAAATCCGTTGAGGAGGTAGAGGGCACGATGCTGGGCATGCCGCAAGCTGAGGCTCAGGTCGTTCACCGCTTTGGTCCTGGGATCTACATCCGTGAAGTCATCATTCCTGCCGGCATCCTGGCCGTTGGCCACCGTCAGCGCTTTGAGCACATGAACGTGATGCTCAAGGGGCGGGTCACCGTCTTCAACGACAACGGCACGACGACCGAGCTGGTGGCGCCGATGGTGTTTGTCGGCAAACCCGGTCGCAAGATCGGCTACGTCCACGAGGAAATGGTGTGGCAGAACATCTATGCCACGACCGAGACCGACATTGAGAAGCTCGAGGCGACCTACCTCGAGAAGAGCGACACCTGGGCCCAGGACCAGAAAGAACGAGCAGAGGCGTTGGCCTTGCGGTACGAGGCCGATCGCCAGGATTACCTGGCTCTGCTTGCAGAGGTGGGCATACCCCACGAGATTGCCAGGGCGCAATCAGAGAACACCGATGACCAAATCCCGATGCCGCTTGGCAGCTACTCGATGATGGTTGCCGACTCTCCGATCGAGGGCAAAGGCGTGTTCGCCACGGCCAATATCTCGGAAGGAGCGGTCATTGCTCCGGCTCGGATAGACGGCAAGCGCACGCCGGCAGGTCGGTACACGAATCACTCAGTCGCGCCAAACGCGATCATGGTGAAGCGACCGAACGGAGACATCGACCTCGTAGCCACCCGCCAGATTGCTGGCTGTACCGGTGGCCAGCCTGGAGAGGAAATCACAATCGACTATCGGCAAGCCTTGCGGCTGTCTGGAATCGGGAGTTTGGAATGAGTGGAATTGCAACCGCTATCGTTGGGTCGGCAGTCGTCGGCTATATGGCCTCGAGCAATGCGTCGGACGCCGCGTCCAATGCTGCGGCTCAACAAACGCAGGCCGCGAAGGACTCGGCGCAGCTCCAGTACGACCTGGGCAAAGAGCAGCTAGAGTTCCAGAGGGACTACTACAACAACACGCTGAAGCCTTTGCAGCAGCGCGACATGGCGTTGCGCGAGCAGCTCCAGAGCGAGCTCATCCCGTCCATGCGTCAGCAGCGCCAGTTCGCTGACGAGCAGAACCAGTACTACAAAGAGACGTTCAAGCCTGTCGAAGAGCAGATGGTCCGTGACGCCACGGGCTACGACTCACAGGAGAACATCCAGCGCCGCCAGGGCATCGCAGCAGCCAACGTAAACCAGGCTTTCTCGAACGCGTCTGGCCAGTCCACTCGCGCCCTGTCGCGTATGGGTATTAACCCTAATAGCGGCGCCTTCGCCCGAGAGAACGCCAAGCTGTACAACAACGAGGCCCTTGCCTCTGCTGGCGCTCAGACCGGCGCAGCCTTCGACACGATGGACAAGGCGATTGCATTGCGTGCCGGCGCGGCGAACTTCGGTCGCAACATGCCGAACACAGCGGCGAACTATTACGGCCTGGGCAACCAGACCGCAGGCACCTCGTCTGGCGTCTCCAGCGCCGGCGTAAACAACGCGGTCAGCGCAGTGAGCCCGTCCATCTCAGGAGCTCAGGTAGCTGCTGGCGCATTCCGCGGAGCAGGCTCCACGTACAACGACACGTTCGCCAACAACATGCGCATGTACGGAATCCAGCAGCAGGGCGCCTCTGGCTTCTTCAGCGGGCTTGGAAACTTTGCCTCGAGCAAGATGGGTCAGGATGCTTTCGGCAACTTGAGCGGTCGTATTGGCGGCGCCTGGAATGACTTCACCATGAACATGAACGGCGGCTTCGGCACCGGAAACGACTACGGCAACCAGGACCTCGGCGCCTTCTTGGCAGACGGCGGTCACGTCGATGCCAGACGCATGGGCTTGAGTTATGCCAACGGCGGCAAGGTGCATGGCCCCGGCGGTCCGGTGGACGACAAAGTTCCCGCGATGTTGAGCGACGGCGAATACGTCATCCCCGCTGACGTTGTGAAAGCGAAGGGCCTCGAGTTCTTCGACAAGCTCAAAGAAAAGTATCACACCCCGGCAGCGCTGCAACGCCGCGGTATTGGGAGAGCGTAATGGCTGGTATTGCTGCACTTGGAACTGCTGTCGGGTCGTTTACCGAAGGCTACATGAAGGGCGAGAAGCATCGCTCCGAGATGGAGGATTCTGAGCTGCGCCGCGAGGCTGCGCGCCTTGGCATCCGCAAAGGCAAGCTCGAGGTTGATGAAGCTGAGAGCAAAGCCGCCGGCCGTCGCAGGATGGAAGAGATCGCGGCGAAGTACAGCCCGTACCTCAATGGCGATGGCGATGCAGCCAGTGCCGCCGCCCCCGCAACCGGCCCTGCGATCGCGCCTCCTGGTGGTGGAGAAGCACCCGAGGCTCCGATGCCTGCCGCCCCTCGAGCTGGCATTTCGGTCCCCGGCGATGCTCCTGCTGCTGCGGCTCCTGCTGCTCCTGCTCAGCCGAAGATGTCTCGCCTCGATGCCATGCAGCGCATGTACAGCGAGATGAACGCTGCCGGCCTGGCAAGCGGGAACGTGAGCGTCAAGGACGGCCTTGACCTATCGCTCGGCATGATGAAGCGCTTCCGTGATGCCAAGATGGACGACGCTCTCGCCATCATGCAGGACTTCGCGCTCCACGGTGATCCCGCCCGTGCGTCGGCTGATGCTCAGAAGGCTGGTCTACCCCTGCCGCAGGGCGCCACGTGGTCTGTTCAGGAACGAGAGATCTTCCCCGGCTCCAAGGTGAAGACGAAGGACGTTGTCCTGTCCGGCGCTGATGGCGCGCCGATCTCGATGCTGGACATCATGGCAAAGCGGATGGATCCCAAGGACTTCTTTGCGCGTGAAACCGAAGTCGCGAAAGCTGCCGGCGACCTGGCGTACAAGTCGGCGGTGCTGGAAGACCAGAAGTGGTATCACGGAGAGATGCTCAAACAGAACGCCAATCAGCACACCCTTCAGCTCGAGCTGCTCAAGCGCCAGACTGCTGCTGCCGAACGCCAGGCTCAAATCGCCGGACAAAAGTTCAACTTCGATGCGGTACAGGCTCGCAACACCAGCGCCCTGAACGAGGCAGTCCGATTGATCGGCGTCCCCAAAGAGCTCACGCCTGAGCAGATGCGTGACTGGACGCCTGACCAGCAGGCGGCTTACGACGTGAAGCGCCAGCAGTACAACGCTCGCCTGGGCACCACGCTTTCCATCTACGCGCTGAACAACAGTCGCGACACCCAGGGCAAAGAGCTACTCCCGGTGGCGATCGCTGATCGCGCCAACAACCTCGTGGCCAAAGCCATCCAAGAGGGCAAGGTGGACACGGTCGTGAAGACTGACGACCTGGGCCGTGCCTACGTGATGGTGGGTGATCGCAAGGTTGAGGTTCTCCCCCCGAATCGTCCGCAGGCCCCTGCCGTTGCACCTGGTGCTACTCCTGGCGCTCCTTCTCGTTCCGCTTCTGGCGCGATCCGGACCCCGGTAGCGGTGGATGCAGACGGCATCCCGGTTCCTAGAGCTCCGTCTGCTGTCCCGGCTGGCACAGCGACTCCCAATGCACGCGGTCTCCTGCGCACACCCAATTACTCTTCTGGTGTGAATCAGTTCAGCCCCGACTGAACACGACAATAACTCGCCGCCCTGCTGCCTCCGAGAAGCTCGTTGGTCACTTGGTGGCATAGAAAGGCTGTGAGATGGCTGATTTCGGTTTGAACCTGTTCAAGTCCGCCGACGAGGCATACAAACAGGACGTAGTCCCCAGGGCTCGCCCCTCAAACAGTCAGCTAGATCTTGGCGACCCGTATGGATGGGCGGTTCCTACCGCCACGCCTCCGGCGCCAGGAGCTCCCGCCAGCACGCCGCCTCAGATCCAGCAAAGTCCTGCGTTGATGGACGCCGATCCATACGCGTGGGCCAACGCTCCTGCTGCACCGGCAGCTCCGAAAGCCCCCGAGCAGGGTGACTTCTCTCGCGGCATGTCGGTCTCCGGCAAGCAGCTCAGGCAAACGGCGTACGGCACAGCCGCGTTGCTTGGCGACACGCTTGGTTCTGACACCGTCAAGAACTGGGGTCTCAAGGGATTCCAGGCGGCGGAGAAGGAAGTCCAGGCAATCTCCAAAGAATCGGATTCGTTCACCAATGCAGTTCAATCAGGCGAAATCGGCAAGTGGCTCACGTACAGCTCGGGTTACCTCCTGGGTCAGGTCGCTGAGCTTGGCGTCGCGTCGCTCGCCGGAGCTGCTCTTGGCACTCTCGCTGCTCCTGGTGGTGGCACTGTCGCTGGTGCGGCTGCTGGCGCCATCGAAAAGGGTGCGGTAGAGGCTGGCGTCCGTGGCTTCGTCGGCAAGATGATCGACAAACAGGTCACTGCCAACGTGGCTCGCGGCATGACGGCGGAAGCGGCTACCCAGGCCGCGGTGAAGACGGTCTACGGCACGATCGGCGCGACCACCGCCAACACCTTCCTGAACGCAACCCAAGAGCTCGGCTCGATCTACGGCGATGCCGTGGAAGAAGCGGCTCTGACGGGCAAGGAGTACTCGCTGGGCAAGGTGTGGCTCTCGGGTATTGCCGCCACTGCTGTCGATTCCTGGGCAGATTCCAAGGCTGTCGGCAACCTGATGAGCGCCATGAAGGGCGGCAAGGGCGTCGGCGGTATTGCGATGGAGGCGTTCAAGGGCGGCTTCCGCGAGGGCATGACCGAAGGCGTGCAGACCGCGATTGAACGTTGGGGCGCTGACAAGGATCTCGCCAGCAAGGAAGCCTTCAAGGAGTACATCGACTCTGCTGCTGTCGGCGTCCTGGGCGGAACCGTCTCTGGCGGCGGAGCTGCCGCAGTAAAGAAGGCTTTCTCACCGAGCGAGAAGCCTAAAGCTGACGCTGATTTGACCGGCGACATCTCGACTGAGGCAGCTTCCGACAAGGCTCAACCCAACCTTCAGTCCCCGGTCTCGATCGATCGTGAAGAACTGCTCTCTACCCTGCGCAAGCCGGAGGCGATGGCCTATCTGTACCAGAAGGCCGACGACGAGCAGAAGGCGAACATCGAAAAGGCTATCGAGAAAGCCGGCGCCATTGAAGCGTTCAATGCCGTCAAAGGAAACATGGATGCGATCCAGGAAGGCGAGAAGCTGCTCCTGGAATTCCCTGAGTACCAGCAGGCGCTGGACAGTGCGATCACCAGTTTCGCCAAGAAGCCCGACCTGAACATCAAGAAAGGCAACACCATCGAGGCGCCGCCTTCGCAGTTCGATCAGCAACCTCCGGGCTCAACTACGCTCAACGAAACGAAACCAGAAGGTTCTGCTCAGCAGCAGAAGCCGATGGATCGCGTCGTTTCATACATCCAGTCTCAGGGTGACGCAATCTCTGAAGAGATGCGCAACGATCCGCTCGTAGCGCAGTTGGCTGCTGCTTCGGCGGTAGCCTTTAAGAATGAAAAGGCTTCCGATCCTCGCTCATGGACTCCGGAGGAATCCGCGGCCTGGAAGGCAAAAGACTGGGAGGCTTTCTCCAAGATACGTGGCTACACAGACAAGGAGATTGCCCAGTACAAGAAGTTCCAATCCCTGATGCAGCAGGTGCGTGAAAAGTACGGCGAAGACGCGATCTTCGAGATCGAGAACCCCGATGTCCAGAAAGGTGTCTTCGACGCCATCTACGGCAAGGGCGCATACGCGGCTCAGGAAAAGCTGCACAGCGACGCCAAGATCAAGGTCGATGTCGCAGAGCGACAGCAGGAGATGCGCGCTGTCGTGCAGGCGCTGGATGATGCATACCTTGGCACGGGCAAAGAGCCGACCAAGCTCGAGCAGGCCAAGCAAGAGTTCAAGGACGCGGCGTCTCAGGCGCTGGACATTGTGATGGACGTCTCGAACACGAAGATGAACATCACGGGCAAACAGTACACCGTATCTGATTTACCCAAGGCTATTCAGCGCGTGATGGAAGCCCTGGTCAAGATGGGCTACTACAAGCTCGAAGAGATCACCGCCGAGCTCGTCAAGCGCATGCGTGACAACAAGAGCTGGAGCCACCTGGTGGGCAAGGTGACGCCTGCAATGGTCCGCAACGCGTACAAGAACCTGCCCAGCTTCAAGCAAAAGCAGTCCGACGAAGAGGTCGATGCCATCTCTTCGACTCAGTTGCGCGACGCCGTCAAAAAAGGGCGCACAGCTATCCAGGAATCCAACGACCTGGACAACGAGATCAAGGCGGAGAACAAGCGCCTCTCTGACAAGTTCGGCAAGGACTGGGACAAGACCGCCCCCGTAGCAGAGCGTGAGAATCTGAAGAAGATGATCGACCGCCAGAAAGAGCTGGTGGGCGAGATCGAGAAAGACAACTCTGGCTCAGCCCCCGCGGCCAAAGAAGAGGTCAAGGAAGAGAAAGAAAAGCGTCAGGCGGCTCAAGAGCCGGAGGTGGATTTCGGCACGTACAAAGCGGAAGAGGTCAAGGAAGAACCGGCCATGCTCAGCGAGGACCGTCTGAGCACTCCGCTCAAGCAATTGCTGAAGGGCTTGAAGCGTGCGCAGATCAACCAGATCCGCCGCGCCCTGGTGAACGTTGACGGTGAGTGGCTCAACAAGCTCGGCAACAAGGGCCTGATGGACCACCTCCTGCCCCTGTCAAACCAGGCGCGAATCGACGCGCTCATTTCCCTGGCCGATCGCTCGGCAGATGAGCTGGTGCAGATCGGGGACCGCATGGCTCAGCTCAACACGCCTGAAGCCAAACAGATCCTGGAATTCAAGCGCCGTATCTACGGCATCATGAACCTGCTTAACCTCAATGCGCCCGAGGCCGAGCTTACCACCACAGCAGCCGGAGACGTTTCGTCCAGAGCTGGAGTGGGCGAAGAGATTTCTGTTGCTTCCGCGCAACAGCAGGCGCAATTCCTGCGCGGCACGATTGCCAAGATCCAGAAGGCCATCGATGACATCGACTTCCGTCTGAACAACTCACGCGTCATCAACGAGGGCGAGACTCGATTCGTGGGCCAAGACGAGTCTGACGAAAACGCCTACCTGTGGGGTGAGCAAGGGTTCAGAACCGCCAAGAACCTGCCGCAAGAACGCCTGCTCGAGATTCGCCGCCAACTCGTGGACCAGGTCCGTGAGATGCAGTCTCGCTCAACTCGCGGGATTGCAGAGTTGTTCAAGCGTTCTGCCAAGAACGCTGAGTACTTACTCTCCATCGAGCGCACGAAAGCGTTGAAGGAAGGCATCCCTGACATTGTTGTGGATCCGATCTTCAACCAGGCCCGCGAAGCCATCGTCGGTCTGATGAACGACAAGGCTACGAAGCTGGCGATCGAGGTTCCGTCAGTCCAGGAGGCGCTCAAGATCGCTGTGGACGAGGCGCCGCTCGAGGCTGGCGACGTCGTCAACCAACTGGCGGACGGGATCAAGAACCGCACCCTGAGCCAGGACGAGATGTTCACCCTGGCGTCTACCGCCATTCGATCTGGTCGCCTGAACCAGGGCCAGCTCCTGCAAGCGTTGCGTGACCGCGGCATCGATGTGCCCCAGGAGATGCTTTCTGCATCCCCGCTGCTGGCCTTCCAGACTCGGATGCTGGACTACCTCAGACAGCACGGCGGTCACCCGTCCTACCGCCTGGCCTGGTTGACCTCCATGGATCAGTTGGTCAAGCGTCACCCCACACTCATGAAGCTCAACATCTTCCCCGAGGCGGAGAGGGTGGCGTACGAGATGTGGAAGGAGCGCCTGAATACGCTGGAGCAACGCCGCACCAAAGACTTTGTGATGGAGAACAGCAGCAACGCGGAGGACGCATTCCGCGACATGCTGTTCATGAAGTACTCGCTGTCTCAGATGCGCGGCGCAGTGCCGATTCCTGAGCGCGAGATGATGGCGCTCAAAGGAACGATCGGAGATCTGCAAGAAGCCTGGATGCAGGACGTGAACTTCGCCCTGAAGCTGCGTCCTGACCTGGCCAAACAGCTCCTCGATCCCGAAGAGGGCTTGATTGCCCCGACCGACGCCAACGAATTCCAGCGCTGGAAAGAGAAGAACGACGCCAAGCTCGACCGTGAGGCAGATGCCAAGGCTCGCATCCCGTACTACGAAGCTCTGGCTGCGTTTGATGGCGCCCTGCCTGAGAACAAGATGCCTGGCTCGAAGAACGAGGAGAAGGCCAAGAAAATGCGCGACATCATCTATCGTCGGATGAAGACGATGATTGCTCGCGCCGAGATCAACGATCTGCCTCGCATCATTCACCAAGCTCAGGAGATGTACACCAAGATCGCCAGCAACGCCAAGACCGAGGCGGCGCTTGACCAGATGATCTCCGACTACCTGGATGGCAAGCAGGCCCAGGACGAGATGATCAACGGTCAGACGATCGATCAGTTCTATGGCATGGCTGAGCGAGGTGTTGTTGATGTCGACCTCACCGAGCAAGAGTTGGACGACCTCGACTCGGAAGCCTTCGATTTTGATGCTGAGGAAGAGCAGCAAGACGAATCCGACGAGGACGGACCTCTGCGCAAGCGCGGCAACTGGTCTGGCGTGTACACCGCCGCCGTTGTGAACGGATGGATCCAGAAGATCACATCCAAGTGGAAGGCTGCACCCCAGGTGACCGTGCTCCAGAACGCCACGATGCTGCCCGAGCCGCTGCGCTCCAAGGCGCTTGCCCGCACCGGCGATCTCCTGGATGCAGCCGGCCTGTTCGACTCAGAGACGGGCCACGTGTACGTGTTCTCAGACTTTATCGGCAGCGAGGCCGATGCTCAGTTCGTTCTGTTCCACGAGGTCTACGGTCACCGTGGTCTGCGTCAGTTCCTGGGCACCAAGTTCGACGCCTTCCTGGAGCAGATGTATAGGGTTTACCCGAATGTACGGGAAGCTGCCGACCGTTTTATGCAAGAGCGTGGCGTTGGCAAGCTCGAGGCGATCGATGAGGTCCTGTCCGACATGGCCGGCACCAACCCGGACATCGGACTGGTCAAGTCCTTCATCGCGCGCATGGTTGTTGGTCTGCGCGAAATCGGCCTTGGCCGGGTCGCTGACTGGATTGCCAAGATCTCCAACGTCGAGCTCTCGTACTACCTCAAGGGTGCGCGTGACGCAGCCCAGAACGGTGGCTACGTCAACAACGGCGCACCTGGCGTGATTCGCCTGGCCGAGGCTGTGCAGCACGAGCGTCTGTCCGAGATGTACGCCCTCAAGGGAGACAAGACCACGGCGTACGCCCGCTTCAATCCCGCCACGCAGACCTGGTTTGCGTACTTCGCTACTGGCGATGACATCCGCAACGGCCAGGGCGGCGCAATGGCGATGGACAACTACGGCGACCTGCTGAAGCTCATGCGCAGCAAGGGTCACGTGGAGTTCCGCAAGCGTTCAGGCGTTTTCGTAGCAGACCGCAAAGGTACTGACCTGGTCAAGCTGACCGAGATCACCAACCTGTCTGGAATGAAGGCTTGGATGCGCTCGATGATCACGAAGTACCAGAACGAGTACCGTCCGGTGTTCGACCTGGTTGACGCGATCCGTGCGAAGGGCCGTTTGACCGAGCGCATGGACATCAAAGATGCGCTGCTGCGTTACGAGCGCAAGACTGGCGCCGTCGTTGACGAGTTCCGCCGTCGCTTTGTCCGCCCCCTCGAATCCCTGGTGCAAGAGGCTGGCAAGCAGGGCGCTACGCAGCAGATCATCGATCGCTACTTGCTGGCTCGCCACGCCGCAGAGCGCAACAAGCAGATCGCCAAGATCAACGAGCAGTTCCCGGACGGCGGTTCTGGCATGAAGACCAAGACCGCGCAGCGCTACCTCAAGCAGCTCCAGAAGCAGCCGTACTGGCAAGCGCTGGAGGAGATCGGTCGCATCACTGACGCCATCAGCCAGAAGAAGCTGAAATATCAGTTCGACACCGGCATGATCACCGCCAAGCAGTACCAGGCGATGCAGGTCTACAAGCACTACGTCAACTTGTCCGGTCGTTCTGACCTGAAGCTGGACGAGTTCGATGATCCGATGATGCTGGCCGGCGGCTCCAAGTTCAACGTGAAGGGCAAGGAGAAGCGCGCTCTCGGTCGCAAGTCCGAGGCCACCGAGATCCTGTCCCGCACGATCCTGGGCATGGAGGCGGCGCTTATTCGGGGACAGAAGAACCAGGTTTCTCAGCGCGTCCTGGCGTTCTTCGAGGCCAACTACGACCCCAACTTCGTTTCCATCAACCGTATCAAGTACGACCAGGCGATGGGCGACGACAACATGGTGGTCGAGAAAGAAGACCCGAACTACATCAAGAACCCGAACGTGATGGTTGCCAAGATCAACGGCATCCCCAACACGATCGAGTTCAAGGACACCAGCCCTGGCTCGTTTGCTGAGGCGATCCACGGCGTCGTGGGTATGCGTGACAGCAACGCTCTGCTCGAGCGCCTGGGCAAGTTCAACCAGATCGTCGGCCAGATGCTGACCACCTGGAACCCGGCCTGGGGCTTCGTCAACTTTGCCCGCGACTTGCAGACGATGTTCTTCAACGCTGCTGCTGACGGTCGTGTGACCAAGGCGCAGGCCGCTGCAATGGTCAAGGCCATCCCGTCCGCCATCAAGACGGCGTACTACATGGCGCGCACCGAGAACCTCAAGAACACTGGGGTAAACCCTGATCCCGAGATGGTGCGGATCTACCGTGAGATGAAGCTCAACGGTGGTCTCACCAGCTTCCTCAACCGCAAGGATCTGCCGTCCCAGGTCGAGGATCTCGAGAAGCTGCTGGGTGAGCGCACCAAGCTCCAGAACGCCGGCGACAAGTTCATGGCCGTGATGGACATGATCGAGCACAACTTCTCGCTGCCGATCGAAATTGCCCCGCGCCTGGCTGCGTACAAGGTAATGCGCGAAGCCGGGATGTCCGAGGCCCAGGCCGCTCAGTTTGCCGGTGAGATCACTGTCAACTTCAACATGCGCGGTTCGGTCAAGGCTACGCGTCAGCTCTATCTGTTCTTCAACCCCGCAGTGCAGGGCTCGGCCAAGCTGCTCAGCCTGTTCGGCACCCTGACGCCGGACTACAAGCTGAAGTTCAAGTCCAAGGGGTTCGTGTACGTCGGACTGTGGGTTGGCCTGGGCGCCATGATGAACCTCATCGGTCGCGCTCTCTCGGACGACGACGAGGCTGGCCGCAACGCGATCGACAAGCTGCCGGTGTACAAGCGAGCCACATCGATGGTGTTCTCTGCTGACGTGCCTGGCGCAGCGATCCCCATCCCGTATGGCTGGAACGCCTTCTACGCCATGGGCAACTTCATGATGGACAGCCTGCTCGGCGTGCAGCCAATCACAACCAGCGTCAAGCGCATCGCTCAGACAACCTTCGAGTCTTTTGCTCCGATGGGATCCTCTGGACTTGACTCCAAGACCCTGGCCGGCACGGCGCTCAAGGGCGTGGCTCCGACCGCAGCCCTGCCGATCGTTGAGTGGGTTATGAACGAGAACCGCTACGGAGCTCCGATCCGTCGAGAGGACTCGGTGTTCGGTGGCGCCAAACTACCCGACAGCCAGATGGCTTTCCGCTCGGTCAACCCGCTGTCTGCCTCCGCAATGCAGGGGCTCAACGAGCTCACCGGTGGCAACCGACTGAAGTCTGGCGCCATTGACATCAACCCTGCGGCGATCGACTTCATCATCGGCAGCTACATGCCTGGCTTCATCAACGAGTCGTACAAGGCGGCGGGAACCGCGGCTCGAGTGGCGCGTGGCGAAGAGGTGAAGAACACCCCGATGCCGCTGGTCGATCGCTTCACCGCCAAGGTTCCTGAGAGCTTCGACTCCGGCGCCTTCCGCCGCGCCAAGGAAATGGTCGAGACGTCGTACAACGAGTACCGCAACATGCCCCAGAACCGCAGCGAGATCATCGCTGAGACTCCTGGCCTGCTGAGAGCTCACGCCATCATCTCGAGCACTACGCAGCAGATCCGCCAGCTACGTTCTGATCTGACCCGGATGGAGAACAACCCCGGCTTCAGCGATGAAGAGAAGGTGGCGAAACTCAACCGGGTGCGAGAGCGCGAGAAGCAGCTTTACAACCGAGCTGTGAAGGCGGTGATGGAGGCGGGACCGCAGTTCCGCGAGGCGGTGATGGCATCTGATTAAGGAGGTGTGCCATGGAGGTATGGATAGCAGTTGTGTTCTTCGTCCTCAATGGCCAAGCCGCGTTCTGGACCAACGATCACCAGTTCAAGAGCGAGCAAAAGTGCAACGCTGTGCTTGAAGGTTTCATGACACAGCTCCAGGGTAAGGGTATTCCCCAAGCCGCAGGTACTTGCATTTCTGTGAGAATTGGAACGTTTGTCTAGGAACAAGTGTGACGTGCATTGCAGTATCAACGAAGCACGGCGTACTCGCATCTGACACCAGGTGCAGCGCTGACGGCGTCATGTTTGGCGTCTCAAAAGTTCGACGGATCGGCAAGGGAATTGTCGGGGCGGCGGGCGATTGGGATGACATCCTGAAGTTCTGGGAACACATCGAAGGCAAACCCGCAAAGGAGTCTGGCCTCAATGATGATTCAGAAGTCGAGGGCATCGAGCTTCACCCGGACGGCATATTCCTATACGCCGGCTCAGGCAAACGCTACAAGATCAAGGATCCTTTCTTTGCCATTGGCAGCGGTGCGCCATACGCAATTGGCGCAATGGCAATGGGCGCATCACCTCAAGAGGCGGTGGCTCTTGCATCACGCTTCGACCCCGCAACTGGCGGCGAGATCGAAGTCATTCCCTTAAAGGCAGTAAATGAATCAAAAAATAAGCGACGCTGAGTTTTTGAAACTCTGGAACGAGCACCAGTCTGCGTCCACGATTGCGGAAATATCTGGGCTTTCGTTGCGCGCTGTGTACGGACGGCGCAAGTCGATCGAGGAACGCCGAGGAGTACTGTTGGGATCGATTGATCCCCGTGCCGCAGGAAGGGCGGACCAAGGCGTGATCAAGATGATCATGTCCTCACGGCGTGATACCAACCGCCTCGAGATCGAGAACGGAACTATCCTCGTAGGATCGGACGCGCACTACTCCCCTGACCACATTCCCACCGCGCACAAGGCGCTGTGCAATCTGATCGCAGACCTGGGGTCCCAGGTCAAGGCCGTAATCCTTAACGGCGACATCCTCGACGGCGGGGCGATCAGCCGTCACCCCAGGATCCGCTGGCAGAAGCGAACCTCCGTGAAGGACGAGCTCGAGGCAGTGCAGGCCCGCCTGGGAGAGATCGAAAAGATTGTCAAGCCTGGCACCCGCCTGATGCGCACCTACGGCAACCACTGCGCTCGCTTTGAGTCACGCCTGGCCAACCAGGTGCCCGAATACGAGGGCATCGGCGGCTTCCTGATGAAGGATCATCTGCCCCTCTGGGCGGACTCCGATCGCATCGACGTCAACGAAGACATGGTGATCATCCATGACTGGCACAGCGGCCTCCACAGTGGCTGGAATGACGTCCTGAAGGGCGGATGCCACACGGTGACTGGACACACCCACGAGCTCTCCTGCAAGGCCCATAAAGGCTTCAAGGAGCTGCACTACGGGATCAAGACCGGGATGCTGGCCGACGAATTCCAGGAGGAGTTCGACTACCGCATCGGAAAGCCAGGCATGAACTGGCAGTCCGGATTCGCGGTGTTGACCTGGGTGGATGGAGTGCTGCTGTACCCCGAGTTCGCCGCCGTGCGCGATGACGGGAACTGCTACTTCCGCGGCAAAAGATACGCATGAAAGGGAAGATGATGAAGAAACCTGTGTGGGATACACCCAACCCGAAGAGCAAGAGCAAGTCACTGACGCCGGAGCAGAAAGCCAAGGCCAAGGAGATGGCCAGGAAAGCTGGCCGGCCCTATCCTAATCTCGTTGATAATATGAGAGCGGGTAAGACCAAGTAGAATTTCTTCACGGGTTAGTGTGCGAATTTTGTACGCAGTGATGTACGTTGCTCGGCGTTGCTTGTGCGCGGTCTACGAACGGGCTCATTTGGTAGAACAACGCGTTACAACGTACATACACAGAGCGCAACTACCACAGGCTCCCTGTTAATCCGCAGGTCCCTGGTTCGAGCCCAGGTCGGGGAGCCAATCAAATCAAGGGTGTGAGTTCATTTCACACCCTTTCGTTTTAGACGCTGTGCAAATTCTGTACAGAGGCAGGACGTCGCGCAATCAGCGAATCCAGCACCGCTGCCTTCGGCGCCAGGTGGGACACATCCAGATGCGCGTACCGCTTGACCATCAGCGGTGACTCCCACCCACCCATCTCTTGCAGGTCGTCCAAACCGATTCCTGCTTGCCGCATCAGGCTCGCCCAGGTGTGCCGCAGATCGTGCCATCGCACATCGTTCAAGCCTGCTTCCTTCAGCGCCGCCGCCCAGATGTTCGAGGGCAACCAGCTCATCGGCTCACCGTCACGCACGAAGACGTACTCGTCGTGCTTGCCGAGCTGGGCGCGGATACAGGTGATGGCCGTCTCGTTCAGAGCGATCGCAAAGGGCCGACCGTTCTTCATCACCTTGTCGGAGAACCTGATGAAGCGTTGCGCCAGGTTCACCTGACTCCACTTCAAGCCCAAGACGTTGCCCTGACGGAGACCCGTTGACACGGCAAAGAGCGCCATGAAATTGAACGGCTCCGGCAGCGCGGCCACCAGGCGCTCGACTTCGTGAGGCTCGAGATAGCGCTCACGTTGTCCTTCACCCGGCAGCAGCTTCACCTTGATCGGCTTGTCCAGCCACTGCCATTCGAGCTGTGCCGCGCGTAACACCGAACGCAGGAAGGCGAGCTTGCGGTTGACCGTCGCCACGGTGATCTTCTTGCCGGTGCGACCCGTACGCTGGAGCTCTTCATCGCGGATGTCGCGGATGATCTCCGGCGTGATGTCGTCCAGCAAGGTGACCTGGGCGGACTTGAGCTGCTCCTTCCACCAGTCGCCGCTGCGTTCATCGTCCCGGTAGGAGCGCTTGTGCTCATGCTCCTTCAGGTACAGGTTGATCGCCTCGTCAACCGTGTGCTGCTCTTTGTCGCCCACAACTCGACCGCGCCACGCTTTGGATTTCTCGCGATCGTGATACTCCTGCGCTTCTCTCTCGTTGCTGGTTTTGCAACTGCCCCGGTACGTCTTGCCCTTCACCATGAAGGCGTACCAGTACGTACTACCACGGAGGTAGATAGACATGTTTCATGCTCCTCTACCCGCCGCAGACCGCACCGTTAAGGTACAGCCTGTGACGGATCTTTTCAATGGGGTTGGTTTAGATGATGCGCCAGTCGTCTGTCAGCAGATCGGTCTGGCTGGCGAGCCACGGCACCTTGGCGCCAGGCGTATGAGGTGAGCTGTCGGGGTAGTTGAGGTAGAGGTACGGCAAGGTCATCTTGCTGCCCTCGGTGGGTTGCTCGAGTTCGAGCCACAGGCCGCTACCATTCCAACCCTTGCGCTGCACCTTGTAGCCCAGCTTGATGGCCTCCAGCGCGTGGCCAAAGGTCATGCCGGTGACCTCGTGATAGGCGCGATGGAACACATCAGCCGGCGACCAACTGATGTATCCCTCGTGGCGAAAATCGTTGGCCTTGCCGCCGTCGATGTACTCGACCAGGAAGCCTTCGTCTGAACCATCCTCGTTCTCAGGCAGGGTCCAGCCACGGTACGCGTTGTACTCAGCCCGAGTCATGGGGCGAGCCTCGATAAGTTTCGTTCCGATGTACGTTTTCATTTCAAATCCAAAAAGGTGGGGTACTCAGGAAGCCTGGTCGTACGGCCCGGTTGCAACTGACGTCAGGAGCCAACCATCCGTCCGAGCACTTGACCAGTGCATGCCGCTTCCCTTTCCCCCGTAATCACACGCCCGCCTTGTAGCGGAGCTCTTGCAGGAGGTAACCCTCGAGCGGCCAGATCTTGTCGATCGCTTGCTCGAAGGCGTACTTCTCACCCAGCGCCAGGTTGAACTGGCCGGGGTCAACGCATGCGCTCTCGCCGCGTACGCTGTATCCATTCTCCAACGTGACGTTGCAGATCGTGGTCTTGCCGTCCTTCAGCCGGATGTATTCGGTGGACTTGATCTTCTTCAAGATGCTGTCCATCGTCACCCGGTTGGGCAGTTGTTCAACGCTTTCTCTCATGCGACCTCCTCGAAGACAAACCGAGGACGAGCCCACAGGTACATCTTCTGTGCTTTTGCCCCCACTGCCAGGAGCTCGCGCTCCGTCCACAGCTTCGGCGCTTTCTCGGGATAGCCCGGACCGACATAGGCGGTCGGGTTGCGATAGTGAGGCACGAAAGTAATCACGCCCCACTGGTACACGGTGTATTCGTAGCGGTCGGCTACGACGCGTTCATGTTCAGTCATTCTTCAACTCTCGAAATCATGGCCAGCAACTGAGGGACCGATGCCGCTTTCTTGTTCAGCATCTTCTCCGCTTCAGCTCGGACCTCGAGCCAGGCACGGGTGTCTTGCACGTTTCCATTGGTCACGCGCTTGGGCACCGTGTTGATTGCTTTGCGCAGGCGATCGCGGATGCGATCTGCTTGGTCTTGTTCGTACGACATCAGCAGCCATACCCCCAGCAGAACAGCGTTGCCACGATGCGAGCGGCAAATCCCACGAGAACCCAGCAGCAGGCAAAGACAATCATTGCGCTGACCAGGGTCGTGACAACTTTTGCGATGTCGTTCACAGCATGTCCTCTATCTTTTTCAGCGAGATCCGGCCCGAGCGCACAGCCTCCACGAACTTGGCCTGCTCTCGTGCTGCTACGTCCCCAATCTCTTTGCGCCAGTCCTGGTACAGGGCGTACCGACGGGTTGGCGAAGAGATGGCCATAGCCTCTCGCACTCGAGCTACCAGCCGCTCTCGCGCCTGCCGTAGCTCTCGAGCCCAGATCTCTTCTTGGTTCATACAAACGCAGACAGGTCAGGGGCCTTCCAGCCCGGTGGCTTGCCGATCTTCCCGCCAGGCTTGAGCACGGGCTTGCCGTCCACCAGCTTGGCGTCATTCGATGCCAGTACCGCTTGGTCCGCCCCGTCTTTGTCAAAGCCCGCCATGTAAGCGACACCGTTGCCGGTGACCTCCGCATCGCACAGCGCGTCGAGGGCTTCCTCGTCCTTACCTGGTGCGATACGGCATTCGGCTTTGCCACTCTTCAGGTCCTCTGCGAGCTCGGTGAACACGGCGACAGCAGCAGACGCCACATCAGGCGGCACCATGGTCCCGCGGAACTCCAGGCAGTGCAGGAGCTCCACGAATTCCTCGAGGTGACACCCGACCTGCACCGAGAAGTTCTCGGCGTTGGGCGCCTTGCCGCAGGCCATGAGCCAGTCAGCAGTACGTTGGAAGTTCGTCACTCGTCGGCACCTGCTTCGGGAATGGGCGCAGCCGCTTGCTGACGAGCCTGCTGCTGTGCCTGGACTTGACCAATGACCGAGTCGATCAGCGGACGGACAACGTTGTGCGGGCCGGCGTCAAGCTGGCGCAGCATGGCGTTGATTTGCTCGAGGTTCAGGGAGATGGAGAATTGGTCGTTCATAGCGGTTGCGTTTTCCAGATGGTTTTAGGAGAGCCGTGGCAGGTTGCAGATCTCTGCTTTCCAAATCCATCAGCCTTGATGTACCCCTCACTCGAGAGGCGCCTGGCGATGAGTCCCCACGCCCGTTGATCGGGCGCAGACTCAAAGCCAAGTTTGGTAGCCCACAGACGGACGTCTTCGGTCATGAAACCTTTGTGTCCGTGCAGTCGGGCGTATAGCTTGAAGAAAACCGTGGCCTGGTCAGTCCAGTCATCCACGAACCGATCGGCGCGCGATGATGCAAGCAGCATCCCCGTCTTGGCGCCTTGCTCAGCGAGGTCGGCGTTAATCATTGCGCGACCCCGTCGAGACGATCAGCCACCAGCTTGGAGTAACCGGCGATGTCGATCCACGAGTCGGAGTAATCCGGATCGCCGTTGACAATCCGAGCGATCTTGTGACAGATCATCTCGAGCGCCTCACGTTGGTCATCGTGAATCTCGTCCCATTTCTTACCCATGAAGTGGCGGATGATGCCCTTCAGGGACTGGGAGACCTCAGCGTGGTCTTTGAACAAACCGTAGCGTGAACCACGCTCGGCCAGGGTTTCGTTGATGGTGTCATGCGGCATGCTTCTCTTCTCCGTACTGCTTCTTCAAGAACGAGTCCAGGTCATCCTGACGGAAGCGCCATTGGCGACCCACCTTTCCGGCGGGCAGGCGCTTTTCACGGGCGAGTTTGCGAAGCGAGAAGACCGAGATACCGAGGTACTTGGCTGCTTCAAAAATCGACATCATTTGATGCGGGCTCCGTTGTAGTAGTTGTGGATTTGATGCGCTGGTACTGCTCGCAGAACGGGGCCACGTCGCAATATCCTTCGCACCGGCGATTCACACCGGGACGTTCCTCGATGTAATGACCAGCAGGAACCTCACCTAGCTCTTCCTTGGTGGGTGCGACCTTCTTGGCTCGCTTGCCACCGTCCTTCATGAGCGCATAGCTCGTCCCTGAGTACCAGCGCTCATCTTCGTTGCATTCGGTATCCGCTCCGGCTTCTGAAGACTGATGAAGTTGGACACGCGCCCGGACAAACGCCTCGGCCTCTTCAAGCGTCCACACCGGTACGTCGATAACCGCGACGTTCTGTTGCGGGTAGTCAGGATTGCGCATGGCTTCAGCCTTCTTCCAGTCACGGAAGATTGCGACAACTTGAAGCCGGTCTACCTGGATGCCGTTCTTGTGCGCGAGCCAACGCAGGCAGTTGAGCTGCTTCTCCCAGGACTCATCGCCGCCTGCCTTCCAGACCGAGCAGACCTTCCAGTCCTGCATCAATCCGTTCTCGACGTGACAGCGGTCGAACTGTCCGCTTACGCGCCAGCCTTCCATGTCAGCGAACAGGCGTTGCTCGACCAGGGCGTCGGTCTGGGCGCGCTCGAGGACCGTGTGCATACACTGACCCATGAGCGCCCAGGTCATCTCCGAGACGTCAACGACCACGAGGTCCTTGTACTTCTTGCCGAGTACCCGCCGGCGAGGCGAGTCGATCAGCTTGGTCACGGAGATGTCGCCGCCACCGGTGTACGGATCGTTCTTGATCGCGTTGACGAACGCGTCAGGCAGGCCGTGTACGTTGGTGAGGTTGGCCATTACCAGTCCACTTTCGCGCCACCGTTACCGCCGCCCTGGCCACCGCCATTGCGACCGCCGGAGTACTTGCCGTCGTCCATCTTCAGCATGCCGCTCTTGAACGGGTTGCCGTTCTTGCTCACGCGATGCCACAGGGCGACCTGGTACTTGGTGCCATCAGGGAAGGTGACGGTCCCGGTCTCTTGCGGGGCCTTCGGATTGGTGGCTCGGTTGTTGTCGAAAAGAACGATTTCGATCTGGTTGTTGTAGGTAGCGGACATTCAGTTACTCCTTGGTCTGCTGGGTTGCTTCGGATGCCTTCTTCTGGAGGCGGGCAATGACTTCCGCTGTCTTGGCCAGCGGGAGGTCGTTGATGGATTGGAGGTCGTAAGCCGCGGCGATGGACTCGAGCTTCACGCCGGCCACCTCAGCGAGCTTGGTGATGCTGGCGAGCTCGTCGGCTCCAATCTTCTTGACGGTCTCAGGGACGGGCTTCGGCGGGGCCTGGACAGGCTTGCGCACCTGGGGAGGGGCGGAGGTAGCGGCATTTCCGTCGTCGTCTTCTGGCGCGATTCCACACGCCGCCATGAGGCTGTAACGACGGGCATAGGTCAGCGCAGATCCGTAGCCCTGCGCGTCATGCTTCGAGGCGGGGACGTGCAGCTTGCCGGCGCTGAAGGTCTCGCCGCTTTCGTGGATGAACATCGTCTCCACAATCACGCCGCTATCACATTCATGGGTCTGTTGGATTAACGCCACACCGTTGTCGTTGAGCGAGTCGATGACCGCCTCGACACACGCTGCCAGGTCGGCATAGCGGCTCTTGAAATGGGGGTTGCTCGAGGTCTTAAGGGCGGCGCCGAACCCTTTCTGCGCCTTGACCAAGGCTGATGCTATCTTCTGCATAGTGCTCCTGAGAGATTGTTGATGGTAGATTTTGTGCCGAAATGCTGCGTGTCGCTTGAATCTCGGTGGAGTGGATTGTAGCGATACGTTTGCTTAAGAGGCGTTAGGGATTTCCCTAATAGATTTCGTACTTCGGCCAGGGATAATGAAGGCCGTCAGTGCCAGGTGTGTGCTGATGTACGCCGGACCAAATCGTATTGAAATGATTCGATCTGGTCTAGACCATATCAATACTCTTAGAACTTCATAATTACTCGAAGAGTAATCACCGAAGTCCAAAGAACTACGTAGGAGCTCATGAAAAATTTTTCAGACTTCGGGATCGACCTGAACGGTAGGTCCGGAGAAGAGGTCAAGACGACCTGTCCGCAGTGCTCACACACGCGGAAGAAGAAGAACTACCCGTGCCTGAATGTGAACACCGAGAAGGGTGTATGGCACTGCCACCATTGCGGGTGGTCAGGTGGTCTCGGGTCTGGTGTGATCAACCGCTCGGCTCCTCCGAACCGACGCGTCTATCACCGCCCCGAGTTCAGACCTGCGGTTCTGTCAGATAACGCCATCACGTTTCTGACAAAACGCGGTCTCACCACCGACGTACTCATCCGCAACCGCATCGCACTCGAGAGAGTGTGGATGCCTCAGATCGAGGAAGAGGTTCAGGCGATCGCGTTTCCGTACTTCAAGGCTGGCGAGATCGTCAACGTGAAGTACCGCGATAGCTCGAAGAATTTCCGCCAGGTAGCAGGGGCGGAGAAGATTGTCTACAAGTACGACGACATCACCGAGACCACGATCATCTGCGAGGGGGAGATGGATGCGCTCTCACTCGAGGTGGCTGGTTTCCGCAACGCCATCTCAGTCCCTGATGGGGCGCCTACCCCTGAGTCCAAGAACCTCGAGCTCAAGTTCGAGTTCCTGGATGACGAGCGCTTCGACCAGGTCAAGCAGTTCGTGTTGGCGGTGGACAACGATGAGCCTGGCAAGAAGCTGGAAGACGAGCTCGCCCGTCGTCTCGGTCGTGACAAGTGCATGCGCGTCACGTGGCCTGAAGGGTGCAAGGACGCCAACGAAGTCCTGATGCGACACGGCGCAGAGGCTTTGCGTCATTGCATCGAAGACGCCAAGGCGTTCCCGGTTGAGGGTGTGTTCTCGATCTCTGACATTGAGGACGACATCAACAACATGCTCGAGTTCGGGATGATCAAGGGCGAGCCCACAGGATGGGACTCCGTCAATGGTCTCTACACCCCGGCGCCTGGTCAGTGGACGTTGGTCACTGGCATCCCATCGATGGGCAAGTCCGAGTGGCTCGATGCCCTGGCGGTGAACATCGCAGAGAACGCCGGCTGGGTGTTCGGCGTGTGCTCACCCGAGAACCAGCCGATCTCTTGGCATGCCGCCAAGCTGATCGAGAAGCGCATGAACGAGCGCCTGGTAGCTGGCCGTGTGAACCAGGCAAAGTTCCACGAGGCGAAGGCGTGGCTCAACGAGCACTTTCATTTCATCATGCCCGAAGAGCCCACGCTCGATTCGGTCCTGGCGAAAGCGAAAGTGTTGGTTCGCCGCCACGGTATGAAGGGTCTTATTATCGACCCGTACAACGAGCTCGATCACACCAAGCGCAAGGATGGCGTGAACGAGACTGAGTACGTCAGCACCTTCCTCACCCAGCTCCGAAAGTTCGCTCGCGAGAACAGCATCCACGTCTGGCTGGTGGCGCACCCCGCCAAGCTGATGAAGGAAAAGAACGGCGAGTACCCGGTGCCTGATGGGTACACCGTCTCAGGCTCGGCGCACTTCTACAACAAGGCCGACAACATCGTCGCGGTTCATCGTGACGTGCGTAATCCCCAAGCGCCTACCGAGGTTCACGTCCAGAAGATTCGCTCTCGATGGCTTGGCCGTCGCGGCACGGCGTTTCTTCAATGGCAGAGCAACAGCGGCAGGTTCCGTGAGTTCGATGGTGCTTATTCGCCTCCGTCAGCGGCGCAGTACCAGGCGGCAAAGGACGGTGAATGAACCAACGCAACCGACAGTTCCTCGACCTTGCCCGTGACCAGCGGTGCGTGATGTGCGGCAACCAGGACGGCACGATCGTCGCTGCGCACAGCAACCTGCCCGAGCACGGCAAAGGGATGGGGATCAAGGCAGACGATTGCATGAGCGCATGGCTGTGCCATCGGTGCCATACGAATCTCGACCAGGGTGGCGAGATGAGCAGAGCAGACCGCAGGGATTTCACGCTGACCGCGATCTGCAAGACATACCAGGAAATGTGGCGTCAAGGATTGATTGGAGTAACGAAGTGAGCACTACGCAGGAAAACCTGAAACAGGTCAAAGAGGAAGCCAACAACATTCTGAAAA
>Ga0255086_1000023_pt1 | contig 52128 bp, 56 predicted proteins | sample Colum_Cont_RepC__FD_188438 | JGI IMG/M metagenome (GOLD analysis project Ga0255086, IMG submission 188438) | Freshwater microbial communities from Columbia River, Oregon, United States - Colum_Cont_RepC_8d | ecosystem: Environmental > Aquatic > Freshwater > River | place: USA: Oregon | collected... | reverse complement strand
AGCATGCGGATGCCGGCCATGCCACCAGGGATGGCATTGAGACCCATAGGCGCCAGCGTGTACTTGGCCACGGCCTCCTCCTCCAGCTCGTAGACCTTGCCCAGAGAGTCGGCAGTGCCGCTGATCTGAATGACGGGATGCATGGCAATGCCTTGCTTCACCAGCTGATGCCACACAGAGTGCAGCAGCGAGCCGGTGTTGGTCTCGGCCTTGTAGCCATGCTCCCGCATTCGGGTGAGGATGTCCCGCTTGGTGATGCCCACGTAACCGTGCTGCAAAGGCTTGACAGAGTCCTCGGTGAATCGCGGATCGTTTGAATCAACTTTGAACCGGATGTGGTAAACGGAGTACTCCTTCAACAGCTCCCGGTCATACGCGTAGTGCAAGGGGATGTCCACGCGCAGGGATATGTACTCGGGATCAATTTGCGTTGGCGTGCCTTGTGGAAAGCGTGAGCCTATGAACATGACCTGGAGCCGTGAGCTGCCGTCCTGGCCAGTCCGTACGGGGTCAACGACCTTGATCGAGATGATGGCATTGTCATCCTGGGGGTGCCTGGTCATTGCCGCGAGGACGTGAGTCCCCCGGCTCTTCTGAAGCTCCTTTGGATGGCTTTTCAAGGCGTTCTTCAGGACGTCTTCCAGGTACATGGACCTGGCTCCGTCCCCGAAGATAGTCCTGATGTTTTTGAACTTCATCAGAACACCCCGAACCAGATGCCTGTCCCATGTACGCAGCCCACGGGGAAGAAGATGGCTCCGGCGATCAAGAAGCCCCAGGAGGCGGTCTGGAGGCAGGTGATGACGTGCGTGAACCAGGCACAGACCACCCATGCCCCAAGCAAGAAGGGAAATAGTTCGCTCATCGCTCGATCCCTTCTAGGCGGTCAGCCACCAGCTTGGCGTAGCCGGCGATGTCCACCCAGTGGTCGACCTTGTCGGGGTTGCCGTTGACGATACGGGCCATCTTGTGGACGATCATCTCCAGGGCTTCCCACTGGTCGTCGGTGAACGTCTTGCCGTGCTTTTGTGCGTGGTCCGCGAGCAGTCGTTTGATGCCCTGCATCAGCGCAGCGCCGTCCTTGAACTTGCCGTAGTCCACCGCGCGCTGGTTGAGCGTGGCTACAATGTTGCCACCCTCTTGCGTTGCGGTCCAGGTGGCAGGCTCAGGCACGGGCAGCGGCTCAGGCGGCATCCACTTCTTGCCTTTGAGTTTGCGCAGCTCCTGGGCGTAGCGGTCCAGAGGGATGCCCAGCTTCTTGGCAATCATGACCTGACTGGTCGTGAGCACAATCTTGCGCGGGCGGCGCTTACGTGTGGTCTTGGGGGTTTCGGCCGCGTTGGGGTCACGCACTTCAGCACGCAGCTTGTAGATGCGCGAGACGGGTTGGTTGAACTTAGCGGCTGCCTTCTTGACGTCAGCAGTTGGGTGTTTGCGGAAGTGCGCTCGGATTTTGTCGGTAACGGTGGTCATGCTTTTGCCTTTCTAGTTTCAATGATTGCATGTGCTTTGCCCTGACGAAGAACGTGCTGGACGAAGTCATGCGCCTTTTCGATGTCATATACAGTGGCGTTAGCCAACTGCTCCTCATGCACGTCCATCACCAGCTTCAGGGCCTCCCATTGTTTAGCTGTCATGATGAACCGCATGTTCCTTTCGACGCCCTTGCGCGCCAACTCCAGCAGCGCGTTCTGGGCCTCGTTGATTTCCTTCAACCAGTCAGAGCCTAAGCCGTTCGTGGCAAGTGCCTCGGATATGTTGATGGCTCCAATGAGCATGTCGATGTCTTGCTTAGTAGCGTCACCCTTGCGTAATTGCTCCAATGCCTGGCGGTTCTTGATCTGAACGCTCAGGTAGATGCCTGGCAGATCGCGCACAGGTTTTAGGCCTGACAGCACGAAGTCCAGGGGGCTTTGAAGGATCGCGCGGGGGCGGTACTTGCTGCGCTTTCTCATTTCAGTACTACAGCGAACAGGAAAACAACGGCAACTGCTACTAGGGTGCAGTAAGCCATGCCAGCGATGGACAGCAGTGCGGGCTGCGGCTGCCCAAGCAAGGCTGCCTGGATTCGGATGGACTCGTTGGTCATGGGTGTGGGTTTGGGGATGTACGCGCATCCAATCTTCACCTTGCCGGTGTCGATGTACCGAATCTGCGTGGGCCGTGGGCAGATGCGCATGCAGCCTGTGGTGTCGTCTTTGACTAACATCAGAAGGGTGCCTCCTCAACATCCTCAAGCGGATCGCGCTCGGGGGCATTCTGGACATCCTCAGGTGCCAGCTCCATTGGCATCACAAAGCGCTCACCATTCCACTGAGGGAATGGCCAGGGGTACTTGGTAAGTTCAGTCTTCACGCTCTTTCTCCTTTCTGTTGGTGGGCCTTGATCTTAGCAGGTCCAATTCACTTGTCAACTCCTCAACTCTTTTTTCTGCACGAAGCCAGGCTTCACGCCAGAGTCGCTGGTCTTCAAGGGTTTGAGCCGCGTCCAGTAACCTTGGCGCGATTTCCTTGTGTGTCGGGAAGTCCGCCAAATAGCGTAGGAAGTCCGATGTCCGCATTTTTACTCCATGGATGTTTTAGGTACTCTTCGCGCAGCAGGCCGTAGAGGACAAGGTCCTCGCCATCTGGGAATGCTTTGCGCATGCGTCCCTCGTAGATAAATCCCAGGCGCGATACAAAGCGCTGGGCGTTAAGGTTTTCGGCACGGATGAGGCCCGTGACCCGTGGTACTTCAAGCACTTTGAACGGCAGTTCAAAGGATGCGTTGAAGTAACTGCGCGACAGCCAGTGGCTCTTGGGCCGCGCTGCGATATGCATGTCGATGTTGGTGCTGGTCCAGGCGGAGAACACGGTGACGGCCACGAACTCGTTGTTGTCGTCGACCAGGCTGATGGCCGCGACGTTGCCTGTCAGGCCGTCGATTCCGATGATCTTTTTGGCCCAGGCCACTGCCTCGTCGGCGCGTTCAAAGCGAAGGATTTTCACGGGTGAAGTGCTCCACGATTTCGTCTTCCAGCAGGAACGTCTGCTCTTCGGACAGGGTTTTGGTGATATCGACCTGGCGAGGCTTTCCGCTGGGGCCCACGATGGTCAGCAAGACCTTGGTGATGTCCAGTTGCGCGGGCAGTTCAACTTCCTCGACCACCATGGGGTCTAGTATTTCAAAAGTGAGTTCGACGGGGAACGTCATCTCGGTCTGATATTTCATCTTGTGCCTTTTGTTTGTTGGCTGCAATGCGCTGCAGGGTTAGGGACTCTTGGTACGCTTTTTCGAATGCGGGCCTGATGAGGTTTCTCAGAACCTCGCTTTTGCTTTGCTTGTAGAACAGGGCCATCTCGCTAAGCATGAAGTACACGTCCTCAGGGGCAGATACAGCCTTGAAGCGTGATCCAGTGCGCTTGGAAGGTGAGGCCCGGGTCTCCTGATGTACGTTCAGTTTCGGTCGACCGTTCTTCTTGGGGCGGCCACGTTTGCGCTTCTTGCGTATGTAGGGCTCCGGGTACGCCGGAACCACTCGTGGTATGTCTGCTTTTCTTCGTGTCATGTATTCTCCTTTCTGCGGAAAAAGCGGCCAGGATCGCGTCCTGGCCAAAGTCCCTCTGAGGCAACTGCTTACCCCAGAGATATTATGCAGCGCTCCCCCAGCTTGTGCCAACCTCAACGTCAACGCGGGAGGGGACTTCCAGGCTCACGGCGTTGGCCATGATGTCGGCAGCCTCGCGCGCCTCGTCTTTGTTCTTGACTGAGAGGGCGATTTCGTCGTGCACCTGCAGCAGCAGGTTAAAGCCGGCCTTGTGCAGGGCCACCATGCCTGCCTTGGTCTGGTCTGCGGCTGACCCCTGGATCAGGCGGTTCAGGCCCTTGTAGGTGCCCGCACGCTTGATCCGTGAGCCGTATTCAATGATGGCCTGCTCGCGCGGCAGCGCCTTGTTCACGCCCCATTCCACGGGCTCCCAAAGCGGGAAGCGGCACTTGCGGCCTAGGAGGGTGCGGATGGAGCCACCAGAAGCCGGGTGCTCGATGCGCTTCATGACAGCGTCCACGGTGCCTTTGAGGAAGGGAACCTTGCTGTGGAAGGTGGCGATGAGCTCGCTGGCCTCATCCAGGGGCAGCTCCAGGCTGTTGGCCAGCTTGGCTTTGCCCATGCCGTACATCAGGCCCAGGCCGATGGTCTTGGCGGCCTTGCGCTTGATGCCGGCCAGGTCGGCGACCATCTGGTGGAAGTCGGTATCGGGGTTTTCCCTATATGCTCTGGCCATCTTCTCGGCACCAGGCAGGTCCAGCAATGTGGCATAGTGGACCAGCAATCGCGGTTCTTGCGAGGAGAAGTCGTTTGCCGCCCAAAGGTCGCCCTCCTCCGGCAAGAAGAGGCCGCGCACCATGGGGCCGATCACTTCGTGCCTGGCGGGCACTTGCTGCAGGTTGGGGTTGCTGGCTGAGAGGCGTCCGGTGACCGTGCCGCCATCCTCGTTGCGCATCTGGTTGAAGTGGGTATGGATGCGCCCGTCCTTGGCGCTGTGGCGCAAGTAGGGCTCCAGGAATGTACCGTGGGTCTTGTTCAGCTCACGGGCCTCCAAAATCATCTTAGCCATGGGGTGCTCATGCGTGTCCAGGAAGCTCTTTGTAAAGCTCGGAGCGCCGGCAGCGGTCTTGGGATAGGGGATGGCCAGGCGGTCGAACGCAGCGGCGATGGACTGCGCTGCCCAGATATCCACCTGCACGCCGGCCTGGCTCTTCAGATACTTCAGGATTTCAGCTTCCTTCTTGCGCATCTCAGCCATATGCTGCTCGCACTTGGCGCGGTCGAAGTTGATGCCCTTCAAGGTAATGTCCACCAGCACCGGCAGCACCTCGGTCTCCAGCTTGAAGATGGATTCCACCTCGTCACTGCGCATGAGCGCTTTAAGGTGATGCCACAGCTTCAAGGTTAGGGCTGCGTCCTGTTCAGCGTAGTCGCCCACATGCATAGCGGGCAGCTTCCACAATTCCTTTTTAGGGTGCACGCCGAAGTCGGATGCCGATTCCTTCAATCCCTGTTCGCTCTTGATCTCCTTGAGGTAGTCAAAGCCCAGGCTGTTAAGCGCGTAGCTGAAGCGGTTCTCGTCCAGCACAGGCGCCGCCAGCATGGTGTCGTAGATTGTGCCGTTTACCGTGAAGCCGGTGGCTCTGAGCCAGCCGAGGTCGTAGGCGGCGTTGTGCATGATTTTGTCAGCCGGCGTCGCAAGGACATCGGCCACCCATCGCTCCACAATCCGACGATCAAGGTTGCCGCCGCCGCCATGAGCAACAGGGTAATAGCCTGCCCATCCGTCAACGGCAATAGCATATCCAACAATGTAGCCGTCATTACGAGGCCAGCCTGGGCCCAGGGATTCCATGTTGGGGTCGCAGGTTTCGAGGTCAATTGCAATCTCCTTGGCTTCACTGAGGTTGGGGAATGACTGAGGAGGGAGCCACTCAGAGATTCTAGGAAACATCGACAGAGTCTTGTTATCTCGCTTCATAGTCTGAAGCCTTTCTGCTCATTCTTGGGTAGGACAACATGCAGTGTTTGCTTGGCGCGGGTGATGCCCACGTACAGCAGACGGTTGATGTCGTCGGAGTTCTTGTCGTAGTCCTTGGCAAACTTGGTGGACAGGTCCGTGAGCAGCAGTACGTTGTCCGCCTCCCCGCCCTTGGCGCCGTGGATGGTGGACAGTTTGATGGGCACGTGGCCCGTGAGCCGTGTGTTGCGGCGCAGGAGCGAGATGAGGTAGTCACGACGCTCTTCGCTGATCTTGGTCAGTGCCTTGTGCCAGATTTCTGTGGAAAGAAGTCCGTGCTTTTCTTTCAGCAGGTCGAGCGTATAGCTGATGGTTGTGTCGGCCGTGCGCAGCATCTTGTGGCCGTGCTTGATGAAGCTGCTGTCCAGGTACTTGTAGATGTGCTTGACGACCGGGTATGGCACATCACCGCCCTTGCGCAGCTTCTCCCAGCCCAGGACGGCCATCAACACGGCTTCGCTGACGCTGCGCTGTCCGTGACGCTCGAACAGCAGGCCTTGGCTTTTGATCCAGTCGTGCATGTCGGTGAGCATGTAATTGGTGCTGGCCAGGATGAGCCAGTTGCCGTGCGTGATGTCGACCTGCTGGAAGTCGTTGTAGTAGTTGATGCTGCCCGTCTCTTCGCGCGCCTTCCAGACCTTGGGCTGGCGGTGCTTGATGCGGGTGACTATGCGGTTGGCTAGGGCGTGGATTTTGGCGGGGACTCGGTAGGATTGCTCAAGGACTTTGACATCACCCGTAAACCCCAGGAAGCTGCCGACGTCTGCTCCGGCCCAGGTGTAGACAGCCTGGTCGTCGTCGCCTGCCAAAAAGCAGCGCTGGGCTCGCAACGCGAGTTGCTCGACCAGCCTCCATTGCAAACGTGAGAGGTCCTGTGCCTCGTCAATGATCAGCACCTCCAGGTTGGGCAGGCGGCCGGGGTCCATCAGCACTTGCTCAAGCAGGTCCGTGAAGTCCAGCAGGCTGCGGCTGGTCTTGTAGTGTCGGTATGCACGCTCGACGTATTCGAAGTGAAACCACTCGATCTCCATCTGCGACTGGTTGTAGTGGGTACGCAGGTCCAGGCCCTTGATCCGTGCAATGTTGATCTCGTTAAGGATCGGGTTGTCGGCCTTCACTGCAAACTCTTCCTCGCCGTTCTCAACAGCCAGCTCGATGCCGGCCTCCAGGGCGAACTCTTTGTAGTGCTCGGGGGACATCATGTCTTTGGTGCTGATGCCAAGGCACCGGTAGGCCAGGCTGTGTAGCGTTCTGAACCAGGGGAAGTCCGTCTCGGGTTTGAGGTGCGGGAACTTCTGAATGGCCCGGTCGCGCGCTTCGGTGGCCGCCTTCTTGGTGAAGGCGAAGTAGCCGATCTTGGTAGGGTGGACCTGCTTTTCCAGCTCGATCTCAACGACACCCAACAGGAATGTCGTCTTGCCCGAGCCAGGAGGTCCGAAGACTTTTGTAATATTCACTCTTCTGCTCTCCATTCGTCCTGGGTCCATACCAGCACAGGCGTGCCGTCCCCCACATAGGCGCCTTCGATGTTGAACTCGATGAACTCGCGCGCTTGCTCGGCAGTCATGCCATCGCGCTTTATCAGGTTCTCGCGAATCTTTTCAGCGTCGTACACCAAAATGTCGCAGAGGCCATTGTTTCGCCAGACCATCGCAGGGCCAATGATTGCGTTGTCGTGATCGTCAATTTTTAACATCAGAAGGGACTCCTCTGGGTGCGTTGTTCTGGGGTGTCGAAAGGTGCGTCTTGGCGGCTGAACCGGGGGATGCGCCAGCAGCGTGCCGCTCGGTTCTTCAAGAAGAGGCTTATGGGTTCTCCGCCCAAGTCACGAATGCGCTGGGCCATCTTGGGGGCGGTCATGCCCTTGAAGTTGTTGCGTGCCAGGTGCGCTTCCAGGTCCTTCATGCGGAAGTAAGTCTTGGCCTCGTCCTCATCCGTCCAGGGGCGGCCCATGAGGATTTCGTCACGGTCCATTGCTTGCTGCAGGTGCGTGCAAAACTCTTCGAGCAGATCGTTGAAACGGCCGGTGATGCTGGTGTCTTCGCTGGCTTCGGTGATTTGCTCTGTCTCTACCATTTCCTTGAGCAGCGCATTGAGCAATTGCTCCCAGTCTTGCTTGCGCAATGTGGGCGGCAGCAGATTGAGCTTCTCAACACAGGCCTTTTGGAATGCAGCCTGGGCAAAGAGGCTCTCAGTATCAAGCTCGATGCGTTTGCCGTTGATGTCGAGGAACCACAGCGGCGGTTCGCTGTTGTACTTGGACAGTGACGACATCTGCGGCGCATCTGGCCCGTGGGCCCCGATCCCGTGTTTGCGGGTCCTGCACAGCCCGCTGTTGCAAAAGCTGTTGAGCGGCGCGTCCTTGCACTTGTAGCGGTAGTCTTTCTTGTGCAGCTGCTTGATGATGATTTGCAGCTCGTTGTTAGGCAGTGGCGGGGCCACGTACTTGAAGTTGTGCTCGGACAGTGCGTTGTCCCAGTTCACCGGGTGCACCTTCTTGAGGTAGATGCCGATGTTAAAGAGAGCATTGTTCCGTGTGCCTTCTGGCACGCCTTGGGAGCACAGGGCTTGCAGACAGGGTGGGCCGTCCTTGATTGGATGGTCTGGCTGCTTGGGCTCCTCTGGAAACTTGAGCTCTGTGGGCTGCACCCACTGGTCGTACAGGCCATAGAACTCTTCCAGCGTTGCTGCCGTGCCATCGTCCTTGATGGCATAGCGCATTGTCTGGTCACCACCGAAGTACGGCAGATTGAGGAAGTTGCCCGTGTCGCCACGGTCAACCAGGATTTCAGCTTGCTTGGGAAATATCTCTCGGCCGGCTTCGCCCAGGAGGGCTGCACCGGCCTTGAGAAACCGCTGCATTTCAGCGGCGGGGATGGGTTCTTTGACAAACAGGAAGACGTGCGCGCCACCTGACTTGCTGCGACACACGACCATTGGCAGCTCAAGGCTGCGCACTTTCTTTATGAGGCCCGTGTGGTCCAGTGGATACTGGTCAATGTCAATACAGCCCCAGATGCAGGTGTTATCCGCCCGGATCGGGATAATTCCCAGACTCGGCTCAGCACCTTCCAGGTGTTTGACCCACAGGTCGTCAGTCGGTGGCTTGCGCACCACGACGGCCTTACCTGCCTGCTTTCCGTCCCCTCGTGAGGATTCGATTTTGTATGTTCCATAGGCGATGTCCAGGCCGGAAAAGATCGCTTTGAACCTGGTGATGTCGGTCATTTCTTCTTTCTAATGAAGGTGGGGCCTACTCATGCAAGACGGGGCGCCCGTGTATCGCCTCCCAGGAGCTACCTGGAGTGACTCAACTATCAGTTCGCCTCGCACTTTCGGCCCCGAAAATCAGAAGGGAGCGGGTCCGTTGCCGGGAGCACCAGCCTCGCTTTCGTGTTTTACTTTGACATCACCCGCACCGACCGACTGTGCAAATGACTTGGCAGCGATATAGATGTCCGCACTAGAGACGTCACCAATGCGCTGAATCTCCCAACCAAACCACTTGCCCTTGTCGTTGGACTCGGCCACAGTGGTCAGGCTGTACATCTGGCTGAACATCGGAGGGGTGAACAGGCCGTTCTTACCCGTCATCTTGACGCTTTGCATCATGCTGTTCCACTTGCGGCTCTTCTTGAGCTGCGTGGACTTCATGGTAATCAGCGCCGGCTCGGGAACACCGTCTGCATTGACCAACATCACGTAGTAATTCGCGGTGTTCTCAATGTAGTTGCCGTTGTCCAGGTAATCCTTGTTGTCGCCAGGCTCTTTGTGAGTCTGCGACAGGATGTCGCTGGTTGCCGGGTAGATGTGCACGGGTGCACCGCTGCCCTGGCCGCGAGGGGCCCATTCGATGTATTGACGCACGTAGGCGCACGGGACGACCGTGACGCCCTTCTTGCCGTCGTAGAGCTCACCCGTCACCGAGTTGAGGATCATGCCCGGCAGTGCGCCGTCCACTTCCCCTACCTCAGGGCTGGTGCTGGTCAGCAGGCGCAGGAAAGGCAGTGCGTAGTCCTCCTGCGTCATGCCGTCAAAGCCGGCGTTAGCGTCCTGTTCCAGGTCGCTCATGATTGCCAATGCAGAGTTGGTCTTCTGTTCTGCGATCTCGTTCTTAGCCATTTTTCAGTTTCCTTGATTACTTGGTTTTGATGATTGCTTTTTGGCCAATGAATACGCCAAATAGCTCGGTATCGACGGTTTGACCCTTTTCGATACGCTCTTTCACCCAGGCCTTGAGGGTCTGGGGCTCGATCTTCTCGGTTTGCTCGGCAGGGTAGCCTTGCTGGCCCAGAAGCTGGAGGAGGCGTGAGCACAATTCGTCCTCGTTACGGCCGAATCGCACGCTCACGGTGTTTTTGATGATGTCGTCAAAGCCGTTGTCGCGTAGCCATTGGTACGCTTCCGCCTGACGGGCCTTTGGAATGCTCGCTCCGTAGAACGGCTTGATGTCAATGCTGCTGCCATCTTCCATGACGAACTTCTTCATCCCTGATTCGGCCATGGCCTCGGGGATGGTCTGCTCGGTGAGCTTGCGGTACTGGTCAGATTTCTCTGCCACAGTGCGCTCCAGGTCTTCCAGCTCTTTTTCCAAGAGCTTGGCACGCTTGGCAAGGCCCGCGATGCCTGAAACCTGGTCATCGGACACCTTGAGGGCGCCCGCGTCATCTTCAAATAAAGTCGTAAGAGTCATCGATTTCTCCTTTCTTGAAAAGATCAACCTCCAGGGGGATGTAGCGTCTCTCACGCTTGTCCCACTTGAGGCACTTGAAGCGGCCGTTGTTTTTCGCGGCTGCTACTGCACAGGTAATACCTATTGCAGAGGGGTCACCAATGAGAAGCAAGAAGTCCTCATCGGTAAATTTTTCCAGCTTGCGCTGGATTCGGCGTACCGTAGGTACAACTGAGAAAGCGATTTGGGCATTGGGCGGCAGAATGGTTTCAATCTGGCCGTAGTCCAGGGCGCTTGCAATGTTGTGCTGGGTAGTCTCCGAGACGACGTAGACTTTAGGCACGTGAATTTCTCCTTTCTGAATTCGAGCGACCAGTGTACACTATCTTTTCAGGGCATTGCAACCCCCTGCAAGAAAGAGAGAACACATGGATCAATTCCTATCGACCTACCCCTTCAAGAACAAGCCTTTCCTTCACCAGCAGGCTTACCTTCAGCGCTTCTGGGAAGACCCAGTAGCAGCGCTCTTTGCCGATATGGGCACAGGCAAGAGCTTCATGCTGATCAACAACGCGGCCATGCTCTACGACAAGGGCAAGATCAATGGGCTGCTGATCGTAGCGCCCAAGGGGGTGTATCGTAACTGGTACGACACCGAAATCCCTAAGCATTTACCCGAGCATGTCGTCTACCGCATGGCCATCTGGTCCGCCAGCCCACGTAAGGCCGAGCAGCGGGCGATGGACGAGCTGTTCACCGTCACAGAGGACCTCAAAATCCTGGTGATGAACATAGAGGCCTTCAGCACTGCCAAGGGCACTGCGTACGCCAAGCGGTTCTTGCTGGTGCACAACGCGATGATGGCTATCGACGAGAGCACCACCATCAAGACGCCCACGTCCACCCGCAGCAAAAACACCGAGAAGGTGGGCCGTGGTGCGCGGTTCAGGCGGATCATGACGGGCTCCCCGGTCACGAAGAGCCCGATGGACCTATACCAGCAGTGCGCTTTCCTCTCAGATGGCTGTCTGAACACCAGCAGCTACTACGTTTTCCAGGCGCGTTACGCTGTGACAGTGGAGCGCCAGCTCAACACCCACAGCTTCAAGCAGATCGTTGGATATAGGCGCCTGGACGAGCTCAAGGAAAAGCTCGACCGCTTCGCGTTTCGCGTGAAGAAGGAGGAGTGCCTGGACCTGCCCGACAAGCTCTACGTCAAGCGCGAGGTGGACCTCACTGACGAGCAAACCAAGGCGTACAACGAGATGAAGACGCTGGCCCTGGCGCAGATTCAAGGCGGCCTGGTAAGCACGGTCAACGCCCTCACGCAAATCATGCGCATGCACCAGATCGTCTGTGGCCACGTGAAGATGGACGACGGCACTGTCATGGAGCTGCCTAACAACCGCATCAAAGAGTTGCTCAATGTGATCGAGGAGACGGATGGCAAGATCATCATCTGGGCCAACTACCGGCACGACATCGAAGCGATCAAGCTCGCCCTGTCAAAAGAATACGGCATGAATGCAATTGGCACGTATTACGGAGACACTGATGGCGATGAGCGCAAGCGGGTGCTGGAGGAGTTTCAGAAGCCTGACAGCGAGATGCGCTTTTTTGTCGGAAACCCCAGCACGGGAGGTTACGGCCTGACGCTCACAGCGGCGGCCACAATGGTCTACTACAGCAACAGCTTTGACCTGGAAAAGCGGCTGCAGTCCGAGGACCGTGCACACCGCATCGGCCAGACAAAGAACGTCACCTACATCGACCTAATTGCGCCTGGCACGGTGGACGAAAAGATCGTCAAGGCGCTGCGCGACAAGATTGACATTGCAACCCAAGTTCTTGGAGAGGACCTCAAACAATGGCTCATCTGATCCCCTGGTCGTACCAATTCGGGTACAAAAAACTTGAAAGAGTAGACACGTCGTCAGGACGTGTCTACAAAACCGAGGATTCTGTACATGTCCCGTCGGTGACAACCATCCTGGACAAGACCAAGGACAAGGACTTTCTGAACTCCTGGGTGGCGCGCGTCGGGCAGGCAGAGGCGGATCGGATCAAGAACCAGGCGGCCTACATTGGCACGAACATGCATGCAACGCTGGAATGCATCTTGACAGGCGAGCCAATGAAGTTTGGTACGGACTGGCAGGCCATGAAAGGACACAAAATGGCCTTTACCCTGGCCGATGCGTACTTCAGGCAGCTCACCGTGATCTACGGCTCAGAGGTGAGCCTGTCTTACAAGGACCGCTACGCCGGCACGACTGACCTGGTGGCAGAGTACCGTGGGCGCCTGGCAATTGTCGACTTCAAGCAGTCAATCCGGGCCAAAAAACACGAGTACATCACCGATTATTTCCACCAATTGGCGGCCTATGCGATTGCCCACGACGAGATGTACGGGACGAACATCGACTATGCCGCAGTGCTGATCTCCGTACAGGACGGCACGACCCAGGAGTTCACCACCACCGGCCGAGAATTTCAGGGATTCAAGGACCAGTGGATGGAGCGGGTTGAGACTTACTCCAAGTTGCGCAGCTTGTAGATCGTGCGCAGGAGTTCTTCCTTCTTGATTTACCCTTGTGCTGGTTGTGCGGGCTGCTGCCCCTGTTGGGATGCCATAGCCCCGATTGAATCAAACGGGAACAGTTGCTGGAACATGGCCCGTGAGTCGCTGGTCGGTGCACCACCACCAGACTGCGGAGCAGCGCTTGACTGCTTGCCCATGCCTGGCACACCGCGCGTGTTTGGTGCAGGAGGCAACATGCGAAGTTGGCGCGCTGCTTGCCCCTGAGGAGTCACGGCAGGTTGAGGACTCTGCTGCAGCTGCTGTGGACGGGGCTCTTCAGGCGAGACATAGTTTAGAGCAGGCGTTACAGCGCTTCGGCCCACGGCAAAACCCATTTCCCCGAGCTTGTCCAAAAGCCGGTTGTAAATGCTGACCTGCTGCTTGGAGGTCTTGCCCTTCTCCAGGAGCAGAGCCATCATCTCGGGGTCCTTGGACGCTTTCTCCAGAACTTGGCGCACGCTTGCATTGGGCAGCGCGTCGAAGATTTGACGCACAGCTTTGGAGCCCGCAGACATGGCAATCAGGTTGTTGGAACCCCCGGCCGCCTGGCCAATGGTCGAGCCCACGCTACGAAGTGCCAAGTCCGTCACGGCATCTGCCCCCTGGATGAGATTCTCCATGGGGATGCCGTTCTTCAAGGCCGTTTCAACACGGACCATCGGATCAATCAGACGCTTCAAGTTCTGCATCTCACTGGCCGTCATGGCCCCGCTGGAGCGCAGTAGATTGACAATGGACGGCTGGTTTCTTGCCAGGGGCTCAAACAGGGCGCTGTTGTAGGCCGAGATGCTGAATCGGTCTGCCATGCCACCGGCCTTGGTGTAGGCATAGTCCAACACAGCAGACTTCAGTCCGTTGACGGCATCCGGGCCACTGGCCTGGGCCAGTTGAACAATCCGAGTGAGGTTCTTGACGGGGAAGTTGCTGTTCAATACGTCGCCAATCACCTGCGTGGGGTTCTCTGACGACAGAACCTTTGCAAATGCGGTCTGATCACGGATGGTGTTTGCCATCACGTTGTTTTCTTTCCGGACTTGCAACAACAGGTTCTGAGCGTGCGTGGCATCGCGCAAGTCACCCATGATCCCGAGTTTTTCCAGCATCGGAGAAAACTGCTGTGCGAACCGCGTCAGTTTGGCCGTGTTGAGCTTTTGAACGTAGGCCCCTTTTGCCTGGTCGTAAGTCGTCTCAATCGCCTCGCCGGCCAGCAGTCTCAACACCCGGTTCTGCGCGTCCTGAATGGAGGCAACCTTGTCGTTTGCCATCTCAGCCATGGGCTTGAGGTACTTCGCGTAGGTGCTGTTCTTGCCATACTTGGCGACAGCATCGTCGTACTGCGTACGCATGAACTTGACGGCATCTTCGACCTGCTCCATGCGCTGGATGGTGACGTCGGCATTGTTGCCAAACGCACGCATGACCAGAATCTCTGCCGGGACGCGCTCAGCACCTGCCTTGGTCATGTCGCCAGTCTCGGAGGCGGTCTTGGCAAACGTGCGAGTAAACACGTCGTTCAATGACTTTGAGAACGAGCGAGCAGCATCAAAAAGCGGGTTCTTGACCGAGCTCAGGTCAGACAACATGCCCTCGGCGATGCGAGAGTAAAACTCTGCATTGTTGATGTCACCTTTGCCCGCAGCTTCGCGCGCCATCTTCAGCAGTTCCGAACGGTAATTCACCAGTTCGTTGATCGGCACGTCCTTGCCTTTTGGCATGAATGAGGCTGGAATAGCCCCAGTGTCAACAAACTCCTGGGTGTTGCGCCCGGCCTTGTATCTTTGAACAGTAGCCTGGTCGACGCCAAAGGCATCCATGATCTTACGGACAGCGCTTGGCACTGCCTCGTCATACAGCGCCTCACCCACATTGGCGGCGCGATCCATGAAAGTTTGGATGGTCGAAGAAGGCCTCAAAGACGGAGTTACCAGGCGAGTTTCGTCCACAGTCCTTCTAACCGGAACATTACGGAAACGATCCCAACCTACGTCAATAACACTGCGAACGGTTTTGGACGTAGGCTTTGTCAATTCATTGATTGCGGCCGTCCACAGCTCGCTTTCAATGGTCCGCGCTTCGCGAAGCGCCATCTCTGTGTCGGCTTTCACGATGCTGCCGATCTGGCGGCGCGCGTCGGGCGTGTCCTTGGTGATGCGCGCAATCTTGGCGGCTGCATCGGCATCCGCCTTGGCCAGTCGTCCATCCAGCACCGCTTGGAACTTGTTCTCGCGTAGTTGTGCGGCAATACGAAGGGACTCCGGGTTGCCGATGCGCTGCAGATTTTCGATCAGCAACTCATACGCATCCATTGCCGCAGTGCCCTGTCTGCCGATTTGACCACCAAACTCGGCGCTGCTCTTGCCAAGGGAGGTTTCCAGGTCCATCAACGTCTGACTGCCCGACTTCTGGGCGGACGACGGAAGCACGCCAGGCGGCAGTTGTGCGCGCAGCGCCGCAATCAGGGCGGCAGGGTCTTCCTTGTTCTTTTCCAGGACGTTGGCCAGGATATCAGCGGCCCTGGTCTCCGAACGAGAGGCGTTCCCTGCAATGGCGCCCTTTGCCGCCTGAAGTCCCTGAAAAGCCAGGTCAACCCCAGACAACAAAAGACGCGATGGAGTGAATATGCCGGCAGCCAGTTCCGCACCCAGGCGTGCTCCAGTGTTTCCAGGGAGGTATGACTCAGCGCCCCCACCGGCTACGCCCATAGAACCTGCGGTGAGGCCCTCAGTTGCCATGAAAGTGGCCGGGTTACGTCGGGCAGCCTCTCCGTAAGCAGAAAGGAACCGTGAGACGCGGTTCCCGGTCATCACAGGCAGGCCGAAGGCTGCCGGTGCGCTGGCGATGGACGAACCAAAGGTCTTACCGCCTTCGCGGTAAGGCACCAGGTCTTCACGCGGTACGGCGGGGAACCAGCGATCCAGTTCCTGTCCAAACAGGTATCCCGCACCGGCACCGAAGGCCGTAGTTGCCAAAGGAATCGCAGCGGCAAACAACGGGCTTATGACCGGGGCCGCAGCAGCGGCCATAGGCATGCCCAAACGCAGCCCAGCGACGGCGCCTGCAACAACAGGCGTGTCTCGCGCTGCGCCTTGAACTGCGCCAGTTCCAACTTCCTTGACGCGTTCCATTGCCGAGGGACGAGCGTCCTCCAGGAAGTCAGGCGCAGGAATAGTTGGTTGCTCCTTGAAAGGCTCTGTCACAATCTTGGGTAATGGCACACCCATTACAGTTTGTCCGCCCTCAAAACGGGTCGGAACATCCTCCAAGAAGGAAGATGTGTCAACAGGTTTGGTGTTATCTTCTGCCATTATTTAAACCCTCACTGCTGCGGCGCTTTCACCCGTTTCAGCTGATTTCCCTGCCAGAGTATTTCAGTGCCTGCCGCGTACCTGCGAGCTTCGGCTTCAGTGTACACAGCAGGTGGCAATCCAAGCTCAGCGTAAATCTTACGGTAGTTCATTGCACGCTGTCGAGCCTCGGTACGCTGATCAGCAGTCAACTTCGGCCGCCCCTGGGTGCCATCAGACAGTGCCTGCTGGTCCATTTCCTTGATGCCCTCTAGCAGCGACGTGCCAAGTGCAATCAAGCGCGTACCGTAGACGTCCGGATCGGTGAAGACGGAAGGCTTGATGTTGATTACGCCCGCAAGGCGCTCCTGCTCCTTCACGCTGCCTGCGGTGCTCTTTAACAGAGCCTCAATCAGGCGCTCGGCCTTGAGTTCGGCGTTCTGACGAGCCAGCGTGAGCTCTGCCATCGGATCACCAAGACCGGGGATTTTGGAGAATGTTGCAAGGCCCGCTGCCACGGGACCCGCAACATTAAAGCGGTCCTTCCACAACGATGTGTCAGCAGTAGCGGGGGCCCGACCCTGTTGAGGAACCACGGCGCCACCTTCTGCCGGTGCAGCACCAGGGGCACCAGGGGCACCAGGGGCAGAACTTGTCGTACCCGCCGTCGGGGCACTTTCCACGCGAACAGCAGAACCACTGGGGGCCAAGGACGGCGTTGGCGCCACGGTGAATCCGCCCTTCTTACGGGCTGCTTCAGCGTCATTCACAAAGGCCGGAAGCGTGGGGACAATCTGCACGGTGTACGGCATCTTGCTGTCCGGATCAATCCGAGTCTCGGTGCGGGGCGTCCTGAGCTTTGTGATGGCCGACGAGATTAGATTGGTCTCAACGTCATTGGTTTTGCCATCGGCATAACGAGACATCATGTTGGGCATGTTGACGATATTCCACTCCCAATCGCCTTTGCCAAAGATCGACGAGCCAAGGCCCTTGATCTTCTCGGCCTGCATGCGAGCATCAGCCTTCAGAACTTCCTTGAAGAGGTCAGTTTTGCGCTTGAGCAGCTCAGTATTCTGAGCCACAACCTGGTCAATATCCTTCTCACCCTGTTGGAGTGCCAACGCCTTGATCTGGCGGTCAATTTTGTCCATCGACTCAATGTGGCGACCCATTGCAGTGGGGAGTGTCTTGACGGCCCCGGCAAGACGGGATGCAAAGCCGCCACGCAGGCGTCTTCCGCCCTCATCGGTGTTGGCTGCAAATCCAAACGCACGCTGACCCAACTCAAACAGCATCTGAGCCTCTGCCATGCCCTTGTCCGCTCCCATGAGCTTTTGGTACTCAGGAAGACGGCTTTGCACCCTGGATTCAAGGGTGGGGACGGCGGTAGGTTGCTGCGAGATCAGACTTGAGACGTTCGCTTTTGCTGCATTAACCAGTTCTGGCGAATACGCCAGCAAAGGACCCTCTGAAGCGGTTTGATCTGTGGCAGGGGTCACGCCGCTTTCATCGGACCCTACCTGAAAATGTTGGACGTACCCGCCACGGGCCATGGCCACGGGGGGTTGATCAGACGGAGGCATCCCACCAGGAGCAGCACCAGGAGCGCCGCCGCCCATGCCAGCCATCAATGAGGCAATGCCGCCATCTGCGGGAGGCGGGGGAGCGCCACCGCCTCCAGGCATGGGAGGCATGCCTGGGGGAGGAGCACCGGGTGCAGCACCAGGGGCGCCGCCAGGGGCAGCACCCATCATCGGGGGCTGTGGTCCTTGGGCCATGGGCTGTGATTGGGGCAGCGCGCCAATGCCGCCACCGCCTTGCTGTGCAAGGATCGGCTGCAACATCGCCAGCACTTGCTCAGGCGTCTCGGTTGCGGCCTTGTATCCAACGAGGTCAGCCAGTTCGTCGCGACGAGCGTCGAGAGAACGCATGTCGCCCCGCAAGTTGTTCATGAGGATTTCAGGCGAATTGGGACGACGTTCCATCATGGTTTCTTCGTCATCGTCGCCCTCATCGTCGCCCTCATCGGCCATGGAATCCATGAATCCTTGCATGATCCCGATGTTTTCGACGTCGTCGTCCATTATCTTATTTTTCATAGCCACCTCTTAGAAAAGGCCCGTACGACCTGTCGACCCGCCCATTTTTTGCATGGGGCTATTTTGCTGCATGTTCTGCTGCTGCATTGGTTGCTGCATGTTCTGCTGCTGCATTGGTTGCTGCATGTTCTGCTGCTGCATTGGTTGCTGCATGTTCTGCTGCTGCATCGGTTGAGCTTGTTGCGGAGCTTGCTGCTGCATGGGGCCGGCCATGGGCCGGGAATACGGGTTGAACGGCTGGGCCTGTTGCATCGGTTGCTGTTGCATGGGAGCCATTCCAAGGCCAGACTGACCATACTGAGCCTGTTGTTGCATCGGCTGCATTGGCTGATTCTTCATTGCCATGTCCTGCATCTGACTCTGCAAAGCCTTCATTTGTTCATACTGAGGAGCTTGTTGCTGATACTGGTCTAATTGTTGAGTTAAAGCGTTAGCCTGCTGCTGCAACTGGGGGCTCCAGGGGTTTTGTTGAAATTGCTGCTGCATTGCCTGCAACTGCGAGTACAGAGGGGAACCCTGAACGTAGTCCTGCATTTGCTGGCCCAATGCCTGGCTTTGGCTTTGAAGGCCTTGAAACTCGGGGCTTGTCATCCATGCGGGAGGCTGGGGCTGGGGCCCCATAGCCGGCAAGCCCAGTTGATTCATCATGCCTGGGGGTATGCCACCAGGAACAGGGCCCGTCATGGGGCCTGCTTGGCCCAATTGACCTTGAGGGCCCAATGGACCTTGAGGGCCCAATTGACCTTGAGGGCCCCCACTTAGTGCTGCTTGCTGCGCAAGCATCTGCTGCATAGATGCTGCACCAAGAGTGCCGAGGCCGCCAGGCATGCCCTGAGGGCCACCGAGTTGACCTTGAGGGCCGCCAGGCGTAGGCCCAATGCCGAGTTGACCCATTTTCTGGGCCATTAAGGCTTGTTGAAGGGCGCTAGGAGAAGGGTTTGCCTGTGTGGGAGGCGGCAGGTTGCGCAAATACGGATTGGCCATCGCGGGCGCCTGTGGCCGCTGCAGCGGAGCAGGCGCCCGAGGGGGAGGCGGCATCGGGGCCGGACGATTTTTATTGAACTTGCTGACGAGTGCCATGATCTAGTGTCCCTTCAGAATAATCCGGCTTTTTTGGCACCTGCGGCCGTTGATACGGCCCCAAGACCCACGCCCACTGCCTGTTGGAATGGGCTTGCTGATGGCTGGCTGGACGCCGCCGTGGACATTTGCGAGGACGGTGCGCCCTTGTAGATGTCGGACAAGAATCCTGCCTGCTGATACGGCGCATACACCTTTTGCAACTCGTTTGCGCGCTGTGCGTCCAGGGTCTGCTGGTTGAACGCCTGTTGCGACTGGCCGACGTTGTACAGGAAGTTGATGTCGCCCTGCTGCAAAGCCTGAGCCGTCTGGCCCAAAGCCCCTTGCTGCACGCCCAGCTGTCCCAATTGACCACCAAGTTGGCCAAGGCCCTGCGCAGTTGCCTGCCCAATACCAAACTGCTGCCCCGCCAACTGACCAATGCCCTGACCCAGTTGCTGATACTGCTGCCCTTGCTGGCCGTAAATGCCAGCGGCAGTTTGCGCAGCCTGGTTGCGAGCCTGCGACTGTTGCAGCATCAGGTTGGCAATGTTTTGGTTGATGGCAGCCTCTTGGCCAGCCAATGCACCGCCTTGCGATGCCAAATTGCCATACTGTTGAGCCGCTTGCAGATATTGACCTGCTGCGCCCTGCCCCAACTGAGCCTGTTGTACGCCAAGCTGGCCAAGACCTTGGCCAGCCCCTACCTGGTTTTGCGCCAGGTTGCCATACAGGCCCGCTGCACCTTGACCCAACTGAGCCTGTTGCGTTGCTTGTTGGCCGACGTTCTGGCCAGCTTGCATTTGTCGCTGCTGCTGCTGTTCAAAGGTGGCCATTGAATTGGCCTGAGCCTGGCTGTAGCCTTGCGCAAGAAGGTTGGCAATTGTGTTGGCTTTTTGATCCATCACATTACGGGCCATCTCAGCACGTTGAACACCCTCGCGTTCACCGCCAAAGGCGCCCGCTTTAACTGCTTGCGCAGCCTGACCTTGAGCAGCAATGTCCGCCTGTCGGTTAATCTGCTTCATCGTCTCGTCAATCACTTGTTGACGATACGGGTTCATAAAGTCTTGAACCGAGGCAGGGTTGTATTGCTGCGATGCGTTAAGCATCAGCCCCTGCGAGCCACCATAATTGGCGGCACCCGACCCAAGCGCGAGTTGCTGTGCTTGAGTCAGCCCCCCGATGCCTTGAGCAATCGCTGCGGTTGCAGGCTGCAAGTTAGCCTGGCTCGACTGGGCGGCCATGTTTTGGGCCGTGGCCAGTGATCCGAGGCCCGTGGCCAGGTCTTGACGCGCCGCGCCAAACTGACCCGTGGTGTCAGATGCTGCCGCACGTCGTGCTGCCTCATCCGCATACCCAAGACCTTGATTGATTTGGCCAATTCCGGATGTAATGTTTGCTGCCGCACCGCCAGCTTGCCCCATTGCCTTTTGAGCATCAGTAAACTGTTTTCGAGTGTCTGCCCCGCGCAGGATATCGGCAGCCTCACCCGTGGTGTCATACGCACTGCCCAATGCCTGATTGGCGGCGGTCATGTAGGGCGTAAAAGCCCCAATGCCCTGCGTTTCAGTTGCCTTAATTGCGGCCAATTGGGCAGGTGAAAACCCGGCCACCTGGTAGGTGGGAAGCTGCTGAGCTAGTGTCGTGGTGGGCTTGCCCGCTGCATCTACGTTGTAGGCAAGGTTTTGCGCCTGCTGAAGCAGTTTTAGCTTATAGGCTTCGATCTCCGGGGCTTCCCGGACTATCTGTTGGGTGACTGTTTCTTCTGCCATTTCCTACCCCTTAAACTGGGCCGCCTTCGAGCTTTTTCATGAGCTTGTACATGCGCGCCGCACCTTTGCGACGACTTCCACCACCAGCGTTGCGAACTGCCCTGGCTGTGAAGACAAACTCCCCGTCGGACAGCATTGCAGGAATGTCATCAGAGGTCCCGGTGCCAGGGCCGCTGATAGGACCGTTTCGACGAGGAAAATTCGTCGGCTCAGGAATGCCACCTTTAGCCAGTTGTTGAGGACGCCCATCCGGCCCATAAATCAGGGGGACACCGTACAAACCGGCTATGTTGTAGGGCTGTGCAATGCCTGCAGGGCTGCTTGTGATTCCGCCAGGCCTAATCATTCCCGGACTTCCAATCGGAATGGTGGCATAAGACGGAGTCTCAACAATCGGGCTTCTAGGGCCTGAAGGAGGCGTGTATCGATCAAGTCCGCCAGCAAACTGGTCAGGGTTATCTCTTAGGTAATCCGAACCGGTGTAGTTTCGGTTGTAAAGAGGATTCTGGTTTGGTTGCTCTGCCTCAAACCCGCCAAGGGCGGCCGTCGCTGCCACCCCAGTGGCTGCCAACGGGCCGTACTTGGTGAACATGCCTGCACCAGGCCCCACGCCAGGGCGACTTGGCGAGAGGTACTCACTATACAGGTCCTTGGCCCCGGTAACCATCTTGTCGATGAAACCAGGCGATGAAGCAGGAGTTGCGGCGCCCCGTGGCAGCAGGCTATAGTTGGTGGTTCCGCTGGTTCCGCCCGCTGCGCTGGAAAGATCAGCCGCCCCCAAAGAGCCCGGAAGTCGAACACCAAGGCCGGGTTCGCCGCTGGAGCCGGCCGGCGCAAGGCCGTAGTTGGTTGCGGTCCCGGTCCCACCTGCCGCCGTGGAAAAGTCGGCTGGGCTGTAACTGGTCCGGAAAGCATTTGCTCCGTCGAACCGACCGGTGAGTCCGGTCTCCCCGGAAAACCGATTGGGGTTAAGACCTTGGCCGGTCAACAGGTCCTGTGCCGTGCCAGTTGGGCCAACGGCTCCTGTTGCGCTGATGGGACCAGGTGCAGTTGCATCCCCACTACTTGCAAACCTGCCTGTAGCATCTGCAGGAGTGCCTTCTGCGCTGCCTGCTTGGCCTCCCTCACCAGGGCTCAGGCCTTTTAATGCCCCTGCTGTAACGCCAGATGTCAGGCCCATCTTCAAGGCGTCTGCCGTGCTCATGCCGCCCAACTTGCCAATGCCAGCGCCAATTAAGCCCGTGGCAAGGCCCGTGTTCAACGCGCCGCCTGCCGCGCCTGGCAGGTACTGGCCAAGAGAGGCAACAGGGCTTGCGCCCATGATCGTGCCGCCGCCGCCAACATAGCCCAGCGCGCCAGAGATCAAGGCATCCTTCATGGAACCGCCGGCCAAAAGGGTCGTTCCTGCGCCAGCCAGGCCTGCTGCGGTGCCCATGGAAAGGCCCACGCCTGCTGGTCCGAGGACCGTGGCCAGTGCGATGGTGCCCAAGATGCGCCCAACAGGGCTTTTGAGCACGTCTTTGACGACGTTCACAACACCTTTGACCACGCCCTTAACAGCGTCCACAATGCCGCCAAGAGGACCACCCTTAAACTCAGGTAGGCCAGTAGCGGGGTTGATCGTGCCCGAGCCACCATGGCGCTTGAGCATCGCAGCTTCTTCAGGCGTAATGTGGGCCAGGATAGAGTCGCCACCCCGACCTTTTGCAGCCAGATAGGACGCCACGTCGGCCAGGCCGCCAGAGGCCATGCCCACGGGCTGCAGCCCTTCGACGATAGGGGACATGTCCATGGGCTCTTGAGCACCAGCGCCCTGCATCTGCCGCATCTCTTGTAACACCGCGAGCATTGCGCCAATGAACTCAGGATCGTATTCTTCAGGCATGTCCCCTTCGTCCAGGGCACCCCCTTCAATCATTTTTTGGACCAGGTTTTTGTAGTCACCAGGATGTTGGCTGACGTATTCAAAAACCTGGATCAGAAGGTCAAGCTGCTCGGGCGTAAGTTGAAGGTCGCCGATGTTTTGGCGAAGGGCCTCCTTTAGCGCTGCTTGCTCGCCAGGGTTGACCATGCCAAGCGCAGTTTGCGCGGCGTCATACGAATCAGCACTTGTAACGGCCGGTCGTTGTTGGGCCTCTTCGCCCTGCATGCCCATGCCGCCGGGCATAGACATGATTCCTTCATTTGCCATGATGGTCCTTTCCGATTTGTGCCAAAGGCCTCAAGGGCCGCGCGCCGGGAAAGGACGCGATGTTGGCTGCAATTATCCGATAAAAATTCAAGTTTTGTCCACTCATTACGCTCTATCAATCTCAAGATAGGACAGATAAAAGTGCACCCCTGCAATGCTTGAGGTGACCGTAAGCACGTCTGCGGTCTCCAGAACGCATGGGATACCGTTAAAAACGTCAAAAGTGGTGTTAACGGTCAACGACCTGTCTTTTTGCAAATAGTAGGTGGTTCCCGTGCCAGTATGGGTGACCGTGATGGCCGCCACGCCAGTGCCGGTGTTGGTGACGCGCAGGGACCGCACAATGCCCACATTGGCCTCTGGAACGGTGTACAAGGCCGTTGGCGTTGCTGCTGCAGGGATCACATACTTGCGAAAATACTTATTTGCCATCTGTGCCTCACTGCGTTAGGTCGTAAAAGGACAAAGAGCCAACCGCATCGCCCGTTGTTGCTCCCGAGATCGTCCGAATTGCAACCGTGTAGATGTCGCTCGTTCCAGAAATCGTTGCGCCCAACTGCAAATCCCAGTTGTATCCAGTTGACGCAGCCAGCCCCGGCGTACCTCCAGAAGCAGATGCTGTGGTGTAGTCGGTTTGGACAATCGAGCCACCTGTGGTTGCAGTTGCCGCAACGTCAAACTCGACATTGGAATCCGTAGGCACTGCCGACCATGACGCTCCCGTCAAGGTGGGGTTTTTGATCAGAGCTATCTCGTAGTTTTGACTGGTTGTCGGCAAAACTTGCACCCGATTTGGAAGCACTACTGCCCCCGTGCGGCCTGACGCAAGCCGGATGGAAACAACCGGCAGAAATGTCGTGCCGATGGTTGTAAGGACTGTGGTGCGCCGCGCCACATGGTCAACGGATGTCTGTTCAAACCCACCCTCCGACACGACGGAGCAACAAATCTGCGTCATCGAAGCTGCAACAGCAGCAGTTGTGGTCGTGATCTCATAGCGCACTGGCAAGATGGCGGTTGTCATGTAGACCGTGGTGCCATACTCGTTTGCAGTGTCAAAGGTATGGCAGACAATGTACTGGCCATCAATGATGAAGCCGCAGCGAACAGTGCCAACGCCCAGCCATTCAAAGTCCATCCACAGAATCTGCGGATGCGCTAAGTCCAACGTGATACCGCTGGCCCCCGTGCCATCCAGCTTGTCACCATTCCACGAAGACTGGGCCACGGCCCTGGAGTCGTCTACAGAGCCTCCGGTGTAAGAACGCAACACAAAAGAATTGGTGGATGCCGTGCGTTGGAAGAAAACGCCGTTCTGCGTGTTGAAGTAGCCGACCTTCTGGTTCAAGTTGGCCGATGTTCCGTTGTCCATGAGGAACGTCGCAAGCACCAACAGGCCTTTGCCAGGTTGATACGGGAACGAGCGGAACGTCTGACGGACCACGGACCCCACACCACCAGCAGTAACAGCCAGGGTGTTACTTGCCTGGTTGGTGTTGAATGTCAGGGAGCCAGTTCCTGATGTCGAAGTGTCAAACTGGTTGTCAGAGGCGTACCTGTTTTGGCTGTCAAACAGGGTGTAAGGCTCGCTGACGCGCAAACGTCCAAACGCATCTGTGTTTGTACCGCCAATTGAGATTGGAACGGGCAGTCCGGTGGTGTCCATAAATCCTCCGCCATCTCCATACCACGCGTATGCTGAGTCTTTGTCCTCGGTGACTGCTGGAGAATATGTGTTGTTGAGTTGAAAGATAACCTGTTCGAGCGAGCGAACCAGCTGGTTGAACTGCGCAGGATCGTAGCTACCAGTGCTTGCGTTGGGCAGTCGGACGTTGTTGATCTTACTCATCGACCGCCGTCCGGTTGGATGTCAACACGCATGGTTCCGAATCGCCAAAAACTATCCAGGTCAGAGCTCTCAATACGCAATTGAATCTGTCGCCCGCGAGCGCGCGTGCTTACAAATTGCGTAGTAGGAGTGATAACGTAGGGGTCTAGCGAGCTCGGAGTTGCCGAAGCCTGGGGATACGCTCTTAGCCGCAAGTGCACTGTAAGGTTCCCCGACTGTTGCTTAAAGTCGGGTATGAACTTCTGCATAAGCAGCATCTGATCCCCGTCGCCAATGTCAAAATACCCCGAATACACGTATGCATCAATCGGGTCACCATCAGCGTTAACTCCGGTTTCTTGACTGTAAGGGATGCTTCGCCCCGCCGTCAGTCCGTAAATTGTACTGATCGTCGCTGCCTCAGACAGCGGATCGTATTTAATCCCTATGGGGCTGCCAAAGCTGCCGGTATCCGCCCATGCCGTACGCGCCATCGTACCAACTGACCAGACGTTTTCAAGGTAGTTGTAGGTCACATAGCGGTTGACGTAGTCGCTGCTTAATGTGGCATAAAACCAGGTAATCTCATTAAACTGGGTGTTGATTGCCGCGCACACAGAAGGACCTTGAGCAAAGTTCAGGTCTTCAAATACATAGTCTTGCACGGTGCACGGTATCTTTTTTACCGAGCCGTCAAACACAAAAAAGGCGTCCTTGCTCATCCAATATGCCACACCATTGACGTCAACCGCTGAGTGCGGCCCAATGGCTCCACAGTTGGCTCCCAACTGCTGAAAACCGAAGGTGTACGGTGGCCCCAGGTATTGCTGGCTGTGCAGCGACTTGTCTGTCCATATCAGAATCTGACCACGAGAGCGAACGGCCGTAACAATCTCATTGCCGTCCGTGAGCCGTTGTCCGCCGGCCGTGTTGGTGGCGCTGGCTACAAACTGATTGATGTTTTCCTGACTGGAAAAGCGCACATACATGGGGTCCTGGGTCGCCGGATTGCCAAGCGTGGACTCTGTACCAAAACACACCAGATGTCTATCAGGGGTGGATACAAGCGCGAACCTACTCTTGGTCGGTGCGCCCGAAATCGCTGTCGCCCTTACTGTAAGCCCAGAACTAGGACTCCACTCATAAATTCCCCCATTGACCTGCTGCAAAATCAAATTTTGGCCGTAGGTGTCGAACTGCCATAGTTGAGCAAGCAATTTTACTGTTGCAGAAGATGGCCGTGGGGTTCCCCACGTGCTTAACCCCCAGGTGCCCGTACCCCAACCAAAGTCAGCAAAACTCTTGTCGGAACCAACTTGAATTTGATAGGTCGCTGTTGCCGTTCCAGCCGCTACTGCGGTAGAAATTGCTTGGGTTGGGGAAATGATTGTGTAGGCGTCAACACTGAGTACTTTTTGAATTTCAAACTCATTGGTAAGACTGGCATTTGGAATGCCGCCAGGATCGCCTGTAACGCTGCTAAACGTAACAAAATCCCCCTCAACTGCGCCATGCGCTACGTCATTTACGGTCACAGTCGTGAGACCACTTACCGTGTCAAATGTTGCGGCTCCACTTGCCCGAATAGGTGTGATATCGGCCCATTGACCACCATAAAAAACATAGACCTTACGTGTTGTTCCAACTGCAGCGTAAGGCAGCCCTCCAAGGCTGTTCCAAGTAAAAACTCCGGAGGCCATACCGACAAGATTGACTGGGCTAGACTCAAACGGAGTCCATCCGCCTACCTTCTCAGGCAGGCCGTATCGAAAGCGCACATAGTCGCTGTCCACCCAGCCGCCTTCCGCGCCGTATTCGGTGTTTTGCTTGTCGACACCCGGTTTAAGAAACAGTCGCAACAGTGGCATATCAACCCTTTGCAGCGCGCATGTTGTCGATAAGGTTGGGGTATGGACGGCCGGCTTTCTTGGCCGCACTCTTGGCGGCGGCCTTTTTTGCAGGGGTCAATGCCTTGGGCTTGCCCAAACTTTTGGGTCGTTTTTTGTCCCAAATAGGTGTGTTTTTCATGGGTTCTCCTGTGCCAAAAACAGCGCTCGTTCGCCCCTTCGGCGACGATCCAGCCCTGGCAGTACTTTACCTCCAGCCTTGTTCCACAGCAAGAGCGATTCAGCAGCTTCCTGCCATTCCTGCCGCTGGATTTTCATCCGGACCGTGGACCGCTGGAAATTTCCCAGCCCTACATTGAAGCTGAAAGAGACGCAAGCGTCGAATTTGTTTTGACGACCAGCAAGATTAGGAGCAAGTCGCAGTACACCGAGCTCAAAGCTCGCAAGGTCTTTTGCCAGAATTGCATCCACTTCCTCCATTGTCAGCGTTCTGTCCCAGCCGGCGGGGATCGGCAAATTTTTCCGCTCCTGCATCGGCACTTTAATGTGGCTTTGGTCAATCACATGCCCCACCCCTACCGTCCACAGCAATGCCGGGCACCGGTAGGGCCTGACCCGCACGCCCTCGTCGTGCTTGATCATCTGAATGGCACGGTCAGAGGTCTTCATTTCCCAAACGCCCGCCCGCCAAAATGGAAGGCAATGATGCTGGCAAATAACGCCTGGGTCTCGTTGTCCCACAACTGCTCCGCCAGGGTGGTGAAGTCAATATTGGTCCGAATGCCATGCCATACCAGGGCGCAGTCAATGCCCACCAACAGAAAAAAGAAACCATAAGTAATAACCGGGCGCACGCTTGCCCGCAGGTTCTTCATCCACTGACTGGTGCCCTCGTTGAGGGACATATCATGGGCATAGATGGCCTGCATTTCGGCTTGCTGGGCTTGGACCAGCGTCTGTTGGACCTGCATTTCGGCATTGGCCTGCACCTGGTCCAGCCGGATTTCCTCTACTCGGGCCTGGGCCGCGTAGCCCTTTTCAAGCATCTGTAGCTCGCGTTCGGTCTGCAACCGCGCCAGGTCAAGCTCATGGCGCTTGTCGGATTTGTCCTGGAAAAAGTCCAACAACTTGGGCAGACCGCCCATGAGGAAGGAGATGAGTGTGGATAGTAGTGTTAGCATTAGTAACTCTTTTTGGTTAACATTGATGAGGCGATAAGCAGCATGGACTGGGCATCCTCTACGCTCTCAGGTCGATCTTTGTACCCGACGGTAATTTGACCGATGAAACGTGTTGCGTCCGGTGGTATAGAGATTCGACAGCCGTAGGTGACACCAACCTCGACGTACCACAGGCCAATTTCGCTTTGTGGCTTGTGGTAATCACCGCATGGCGTCTCTCCTGCCATGAGTTTGACAACGTCTGCGTTATTGTTGGGATTTTGGGTAAAGAGGCCGACATCGATGCCCTCCATGCGCTTGTCGCGCCCTTCCTTCGTATACGCCCGATACAAGACCCGGGTGCCAAATAACGGGTTGACCTTGAAGATGGCCACAGTCTGTGCGCCACCGTACTTGAAGAGGATTGCCGCTGCGTCGTCCGCCCGGGCCTCGTTGATGCTGGGTAGCTTCTGGCTTTCCTTGTAGGCCCCAACCAGCAGCTCTTGGTTGCTGTAAACAAACCAAGCGCAGAACCCAAACACGAACATGAGGAGCAAGGCAATTAGCTTGAAAGGGCTATCCACATACGACAGTATGCGGTCTAGTACCCCCAACGCCTTGTCCTCACTCATTTCCACAGCCCTTTCGATATACCCCACTGGACCAGCCAGTACATTGCTAAACCAAACACTGCTACGACTGCCACTGAAAGCTGGATGTCTTGCATCATCTCTTTGCGCTCCCTAACCTTGGATGCATCAATTATCTTTTGCTTGACCGCCTCGGCCTCCTCCTTAGCAATTTGTCTCCGCATCTCCTCTCTGGTCTTGACCATGTCGTGCCAAATTGCACCTTGCCCAGACCAGACGAGCACTTCATACAGCTCGTATTCTTGCTTCTCAAGCTCCCGTCGCTTCATAACAACGTCCATCGCCTCGGCAGTGAGCTCCGCATCCGTTTTCTTGGGCTTGACACCATTGGCCTTGTCCCACAACGCCTCGCGCTTTTCCCTCTCCTTGACTACCTCGGCCTTCTCAAGTACTGCCTTTTTGTCGAAGTAGTCCGCAATTGTCTTGGTTATCTCATTGGCATCTTTGCCTAGCTTGATAACCTCTTTGATCGTTGCAACGGCGGCTTTTGCGCCTGCAAACGCAACGCCAATTGTGATTGGGTCCATATCATGCCATTACCCCATCGTAAACCCGCCGGCGGCAGGCACCGTAGTGGTGTGAATAGCCACATTCTGCAGCGGTTCTGACAAATCCTGGCCGCAGTCATTGCACTTTAAAACTGCCAGTTCTTGCTCATCAACATCCCTGTTGCATGCCGGGCAAAAAATCTCCACCGTATGGCGCGGAACCGTTGACCCATCAATTTCAACCGCTTCGTATGTCTTAATCATTTTTCAAGCCCCTTTACATCAACAGCAAGAACCTGCCGCCGCCGCCACCACTCGCAAAGCCAATCCATCCCGTGTTATTGCCCCCGTCGACGTTACCAGCCCCGGTTGCATCCCACGTTGCCCCACCGGTAGCATATGAATCTGTAATGCTGAGGTATGTTGGCGAGATTGTTCCAGAGGAATCTGACAAAGTGAACTGTGCGCCAGGAGTGCTACTGTTAATCGCAACCAAATTCCCAAAAGTGCCCGACAGCCCAAAATTAGACACGGTCTGCGTTGTTCCAGCAGTAAAAGTTACCGTGGCAGGCTGCGTGGTATTGGTGATGTTGTTGAAGGTGTTGGAGCCGCTGATGGTCAACGCCCCAGTACCGCCTTGATTAAGGTTGTAATAGGTTAAGCCGCCACCAGCAAAAGTTTTTGCCGATGCGCTTGTCATAGATACGGTGGATGTACTTGGATTAAGAGCTAGGCCCGTCGTGGTGGCCGTGCTCCACACAGACGCGCCAGAGCCAGAAAGTGTCCAAGTACCACTGCCCATGTTTAAGGTACGAGTATTGCTGTTGCTTGAAACAAAAGAATCTGTCGTAACATTAAAATTTGCAGCGGTAAATGTGCCTGAAGTAAGGGACAAACTACCGGCGGAAGAAAGAGCATCAGCAAGCGTTACGGTAGTGCCAGAGCCAGAAATCTGGATGTCGCTGAGCGTTTTACCATTACTTGTGATTGTCCCAGAAGCCTGAAAAGATGGGTTAACGGCTGTGTAAGTTCCGCCAGGGTCCAAAGTCAGATCACCCGCCATGCGCAATAGGGTTGTGACCGAGACGGTGCAGGTAGAGCCGGTAAATATGAGGTTTTTAAACCATGAGTTGTTAATTGTTAACGTGGACGTCCCCGCATTAACTGTTAGGTTTGGTGCGTTTGATGTTGAGCCGCCGAGGCCGCCAAATGACACCGTTGCGGTTGCCGCCTGATTGCGGGTAAAAGCACCCACTCCTGTCCAAGTAAAGTTAGTAGCATCCGACATACCTAACACAGTCGTTGAAGCAGTTGTGCTGGTAAGTGCAATGTTGCCAGTGCCAAAAGCAATTGCTCGGGTGCTTGATCCGGAGGAGGAAAAGTTGCCCGTGCTTAAATTAAACCCGGCAAGATTAAGCGTACCGTTAGTCAGTGTGGCAGTGCTAGTTGTCCCAAGCGTCATGGCATCAGCAAGAGTATATGTGGCGCCAGAACCGGTGAAAGCAGCGGAACTAAGGGTTTTACCATTACTTGTGATTGTCCCAGAAGCCTGAAAAATTGTGCCGACCGTGGTGTAAGTTCCGCCAGGGTCTAAAGTCAAATTACCGGCTATGTTAACTGAACCGCTTGCCATCGAGACGGTGCAGGGAGAGCCTGTAAAGTCAAGGTTTTTAAACCATGAACTGCTGGTAATTGTTAGCGTGGACGTCCCCGCATTAACTGTTAGGTTTGGTGCGTTTGATGTACTGCCGCCGGCAGTTGAACCAAACTGAACAGTGGCTGTAGCCGCCTGATTGCGGATAAAACCACCTGTACCTGTAAAGGTAAATCCGCTGGCTGTTGACATACCTAACACAGCCGTTGCACTGGTGGTGCTTGTTAATACAATATTTTGAGACCCGAAAGAAATTGCCCGTGTACTGGCGCCAGAGGAGCTAAAGCTACCAGTGCTTAACGTAAACCCATTAAGATCAAGAGTACCGGTATTTAATGTAAAAGTACGATTTGCAGCAATAGTGCAAGCATCAGCAAGAGTTATAGTGTCACTTGTTGAATTGCTGACTACGACGCTGTTAAGCGTTTTGCCTGAGCTTGTGATTGTGGCGCTTGCAAGGAATGTAACAGGAAGCGCCGTATAAGTACCACCAGAAGCCAGGGTCAAATTACCGGACAGATTAACACCGCTGGTCGAGCTTACTGTAACAGTGCTTGTGGAGCCTGTAAAGACAAGGTTTTTAAAATATGAACCGCTGGTAATTGTTAGCGTGGACGCCCCCGCATTGACTGTTAGGTTTGGTGCGTTTGATGCACTGCCGCCGGCACTTGAACCAAATGTCGCCGTTGCAGATGCCGCCATGTTTCTGGTAAAACCGCCTGTACCTGTAAAGGTAAATCCGTTGGCTGTTGCCATGCTCAACATAGTTGATCCAGCGGTTGTAGTGGTGAGTGCAATGTTTCCTGAGCCAAAATCAATTACACGAGCATTTGAGTTGCTAGAACTAAAAGTGTTAGTGCTTAAAGTAAATCCCGCGAGGGCAAGAGTACCGGCACTCAGTGTGGTGGCCTGCGAGACCGTCATTGCACCCGCAAGCGTCACCGTGCCATTTGGGCTAAGAATAGTAATGATATGAGGAAACGTAATTCCAGCAGGAGTAATTGATTGCGCAGTGCCACCAGAAAAAGTAATTGCTCCGGTTCCGGTTAGTGTGACGCCAGTGCCATTAATCCAATTGCCAATAACATCGAATGATAATGTGCTTGTAGCCAATGTCATTGCGCTGGTGCGCCCAGACATGTCAAGAGTTCCAATTAGATAATCGTCGTTGAGTGTGATCGTGCCTGTAACACTGCCCGCCGTGTTGTCAAACACCGCAGTATCTTGCGCTAAAGGAAAATTGTTTACAGCCGGAGAGCCACCAGAGGAAGTGGCCCAACCTGTTGCAGACCAGCTTTGTGCGCCAGAAAGGTTCCAGTAAACTGTTTTGGCAGCAGGAAAGGTAATGCCGCTGTTATTCCCACCGTTACCAAGACGAGTTCCCGTAGCTGGAGCAGCAGCGCCTGAAATTGTTATATTTTGGAAGTCTGTGTCAATTAACGACACCGCTGCACAAGTTAAAGTGCGGACAACAAGACCCCCACTAGACCTAAGACATATGCGAGAGACAGCACTTGTCCCTGTTGATGTCGTTAATGTTCCCGCAACTGTTTGATCTCCAGAAAAAACAACATCCATAAATGCTGCGGTTGATGCCCCAGTAAACGAAAGATTGTTAAACGAGTTATTACCAGTGATGGATATGCTACCGGTCGTACCTGTTGGCCAACTGACATTGTAGTAAGTAAAACCCGCACTGAGGAAGTCGCCAACACCAGTAATAACAATTGTTGAGGTGTTTGCGTTCAACGTCAGGTTAGTACCTGTGGATGTAGACCAAAGAGTACCGCCGCCTGTTGATGTCATAGTCCAAGTGCCAGACCCCATCGTAAGGGTTCTAAGGTTGGAATTGCTAGAAGTAAAAGTACTAGCAGTGACGTTAAAATTGTTGGCGTTCAGTGTTCCATAAGTCAGCGTCAGCGTGCTGCTAGAAGTAAACGCATCGCCTAGTGTAACGGTGATGCCTGAAGCATTGACAATGACTGAACCAAAGGTTTTTCCTGCGCTGGTAATCGTTCCAGTGCCAGCGATTGTCATACCGCCGGTGTAGGACATTGTCATACCCGACACAAGCGTCACGCTACCAGAAACAGTTATGTTGGCTGTTCCAGTTAGTGTCCCTGTAAAACCTGTACAAGTAATCGATTTTGCCCCTGTGTTACCAGTTGCAATCGTCACAACACCAGTTGAGTTTGCATCAAAAAACACATCGTCAGCAGAAGTAGGTACAGTCTGACCACCAGCACCACCAGAGGTCAGCGCCCATTTGGTACCAGCAGTGCCGTTCCATTGGTCTGACCCGCCCACCCAATACCTGTTTGCCATGCGTTACTCCTGCGGAGTTTCAACAACCGGATTGACCACTGCGAGCCAGTTGCTAAGTCGTTCCTGCTTCATGGCCTCCAACTGCTCCTCCGTCAAACCATGGTCATCTGGCAGGTTCAAAGCATCGCAAAACGAGCCAAACGGGGTGTCGAATTTAAAAATGATTTGCATGATTGCTCCTTATGTTTGGGTAGTTACAGCGACTACATCCCAACGGGTGTTGGTGCTGTTGTAGATGCAGCCGACATAAAGCATCTTGTTGATGATCGTGGTAGTCGGCAAGGTGGTGCCAATCGCAGTGTAAGTGGCATTCCAAGTGATAGCCCGGGCAGTACCGTTGTCCAAAATTCGTAGGATCAACTTGTTGCCGTCTACTGGGGTTCCAGTTGGTGCGGCTACAGTTAGAGCTTGATCCTGCGCGGTCAGATTGTATTGATCAAACGCGGAGATGTCAGGCGTCAGCGTAGCCGTTGCCGCAGAAGTTGAGGTGCGAGGATCGATTCGCTTGTTGGTCAGCGTAGCCGTACCGTTGATGGTCGCAAAACCGCCCGTTGCGTTGGCATTGTTGCCAAGGGCGGTAACAACCCCAGTCCCGGTGGTAGTTGACGACACCCCCGTGCCCGATCCGCCGCCAAGCAACAGCGCACTGGATGCCAAGGTTCCAGACTGAGTAACCAATCCGCCCGTTGTGTTTGATGCAGCGGCCGCAGCGGTGGCTACGCCCGTCCCAAGTCCCTGCAACATGCCAATAGCCGCAACAGAGGCAATTACAAAATCGCTTCCGTTCCATACCACACAGGCAGTGGCCCCGCTAACAATGGTCACCCCAGTAGTTGCAGCGCCTTTTATGACAACGGAGCTGTTTGACTGATTGATGACCTGATAAATTTTTGCCTGGCTGGGAGCAACAACGTTCCTGGTTGTGCCAGGCGTGCCCGTGATAATCAATGTTGACATCCGGGCCTGATTACTTGAGCCGCTCGTCGTGGAAAGGGTCACATTTGCCGCTGTGACGCTGATTGTGGAGGCGTTTGCTACTGAATCTTCAACAAGCGCGGTAATCTGGTCATTGACCACGGTTCCCCAAACGCCAGACTCAGTGCCCGTGACTGGTTGAGCAAGGCCCAAAAGAGTTGTGTAATTGATCGTCATTTCTGCCTTCCTTTACGTAACAATCTGGGTCCACACGGCTGTGTTCCCGTCATCTACGACAACCCAGTTCCCTGACTGCGAATTGTCAACATTTTGCCAGTTTGCAGACTGGTTGTCATCCACCACGGCCCAAACAAGAACTTGAGCCACGTATCCAGTTGCCTGGACCCCAGCCACAAAAACATCCGTTCCTATCCCTACTGTAACGGCGCCAACACTCCCGGCAGCTGCCATCCCTACAACTAAAACATCTGTTCCGATTCCAACAGTGGCCGTCCCTAGAAAGGTATTTGCTTGAACGCCAGTCACATCGACCAGTGAGGTAACCTCTACCAGGGCATCTCCAACAAGGGCCTCTGCCTGTAGGCCCTCTGCATAAACGTCTGCATTGGCAGCAACGTCGACGGCTTCTACATACCCGATAGCCTCAATTCCAGTGACTAAGACATCCGTGCCAGTCGCCACATCTACCTGGCCCACGCCTCCGGTTGCGAAAACCCCTACAACCGGGACATCAATCGCGGTTAGGACTTGAACGGAGCCCACACTTGTTGTGGCGGACAGCCCCGAAACAGGGACTTGGGCTGCGCCGGTAGCAATAACGCTGCCAACAGACGCGGTAGCAGTGACGCCTGATGGACTTACGTTAGCGGTGCCGGTGACTGACACACTGCCAACGGATGCAGTGGCAGAAACACCAGAGGGGCTTACATTGGCTGATCCGGTGACCGTGACACTACCAACACTGGCATTTGCCGACAGTCCTGTGACGCTGACACTAGCGTCAAGTAAAACAGTGACCGATCCAACCTGACCAGTGCCCGTGGGAAGAGAGGCAAGACTCTGCCCCCAGGGGTCTTCCCCCCAGCCTACGCCAGAGGCGCCCCATCCCTGGAATCCAACGGTTGCATCGGCCACCAGGCCTCCTTACGCAATGCGGATAATCGCACTGGTAGCGTCGGCAGTTGGGAAGATGATGGTAAACGTGCCGCTGGTGGACGTTTTTGCGCCGCCAAAGTCCAAAATACACACGGACGGATTACCTGCAGCCGAGTCGTTGTAGATCATTGCACCGTACGCTGTGATGGTGGCGCTGGTGAACGACAGATCAGCAAAATCAGTGAATGCGGTCGTGCCAGTCGACGTTGGCGTGACGTTCGTCAGCGCCCCACCGCCCGCAGCATACGTGCCCGATGCTGCCACCTCGTTGGTGGCCGTGTAGGCGGTCGTAGCAGCGGTAAAAGACGCGTTATTGTCGTACATGGCCAACTTAAACGTGTCTCCCGTGCCGGTTGTGAAGTTGTGCACCGCCTTCATCAGCTCCACTTTGAAGCTGGTGCACATGTAGTTTCCGGAAAAAGCCATTTTTAATCTCCTAACAAATGAACTAACTCAGGGTGCCCTGCTGCGCGCAGGCGGCTGGCAATTGTCGACCGGTCCTGTTCGACGGCCTCTTTCAAATAAAACGCCACAACGTGTTTGACGCTCTCCTTGAAAGCTCTTGCCTGCGCCTGGACTGCCGGATGTGACTGGTCCCCGACATAGATAATCTTGTCGGCAGCCCGATTTGCCAGCTCTTCCACCGACCATCCACGATTTTCGGTGGTTTCGACAAATACGCTTCCAACAAGTACGGGTGCAGGTGCAGTAATCATGGCCCAGGTGAATCCGATTTAAGTGGAATGCGCATCATGCCATCACGATACTCATCGCGACGACGACGACCCTGCTGCTCAAGACCAAGACCTTGTACTGCCTCTTTGTAGGTAGCCTTAAAGTACTGCATCATCTCCGGTGGACCCTTGGTATAGCTGTAGGCCTGAATCAAACAGGCATACAACAAGGCCTCTGGCGCGTTTGTGCTGATCCAGGTTGTGGTGTTGGTCGAAGATAACTGTGGGGGCCTATAAATGAAGCCCAATTCAACAGAATAATTTTGATCCGGGGTCGGTGCAATGTAGAACGTGTTCTGATCCCACACCGAATAGTACTTAGGCGTTCCCTGAGTGGCCCCATTAGACCAGTATTCCTTCATGAACGACGTGTCCCTGAAGTCCAAGAAGATTTGATCCCCACTAACTGGCGTCAAAATCATGTAGCGATGCGTCAGTAGACCATCGGGGGCAGTCAAAAACTTATTTCCTTGTGACATTGAGCCCGTCATCTCTCGCTTGAAGACGTCAAGGTCAATCTCGCGAAGAATCTGGTTCTCCGCCATGGTGATGAATGTGTTAATGACCGGTTCAGTGAACACGTTGCTGTTCACCTCGGTGTAGTTTCGAATGTTGGTGACAAGTTCGTCGTAGGTCATGATATGTTCACCATCACTTTCCCAACAACGCCTTGCGCAATGAGAGCTTGATCCTGTACATACGGCCGCATGTCAGCAGTGTTTTGGACGCTGCCATAGCTTTGGAAGGCCGTAAAACCTGGCGCACCCACAAAGACCGATACGGGCTCGATACGGTCAGGCCGAGGCTCTTGCAGTGCAATGGCGTCCCCACGATATCGCAAGGGCTCAAGCTGGGGTTCTTTTGGCTCATAGTCATCTGGACAGACTTTGAAGCCTTTCCAGTTTTTTCGCAGGGTGTTGTACGGGTAACGCTGCCCGCAGTAGTCGCACAATCCGTACGAGAACTTGCCGGTTGCGTAAGCCATGTCATACCCCTAAGTCCGGAACAAACTGCACGCTGGCAGTGTCTCGGTCTTCTGCTGCTGCGCGCTGGAAGTCCTCGTCATAGATGGCCTTGAGAGCAGATGCTCGATCAGGGGCAAACTTGAGGGACAAATAGTACGCCAGGCCAGAGGCCAGGCACGGCAAGAACCGAAAATTCACGTCCGCCGTGTTGGTGTAGTTGCCAGCATCCTGAATTCTCCGGATGCGGTAATACACAAAGGTGTAGTTCTTGTCCGCTGCGGGGTAGAAAAACACCTTGGGGGTGTTGGTTCGCTGCACATAGAACTGCGCAGGACGTGCTTGGGAGGTCTTGTTGGGCACATTGAGGTAGTCCTCTCGGCTGATACGCTCAATGTAGATGTCCGTCGAGACCCCGGCGCTCGGATCACGGATGACGGCCTCCAACACGTTGACCACAGATGCATCCAACGAGATTTCATTGGTGCCCTGGACCAGCGGATACGTGGCCTGTTCAATCGTCCACAAGTTCAACCCGCGATTGGCCCAGTCGAGGAACAACAAATTGAGCGAACGGCGCGACGATGAGAGCTGATAGCCACTCGTCGGCCGCATTCCGCAGCGCTCAAACGCTTCCTCAACCAGGTCGTCAATCGACAGGTTAAATGTGGTCGTGCCCGAGGTTGCCATTTAGCAAGCGCCGCCTTTTTTGTAGGACTTCACCATGCCGCCACCCATTTTGCCAATGGGCTTGCCCATGGCCATGCGCTTGTGCTGATTCATGTTGCCTTTGTTGGCCATGCCGCCCTTGTTCATCATCACGGGGCCAGTTTTTTTACTGTCCTCGGAGACCATATGATTTTTTGCGCCGCTCATCACAGCACCGCCGCCACGAGTGGCGCAACCCATACCTTTTCCAGCCATGATTAGGCTCCTTTCTTCATTGCACGGCCCTTAACGTCGGCCGTTTTACGTTTTACGGCACGGCCCATCTTGTCGGCCATGTCTGAGTTCTTCATCATCGAGCCATCAGGCATCTTGTGCATGCCAGGCATGCCCCCTTTGGCCATTTTGTTCTTGGCAGTACGCATTCCGCGCACCGGAAGAGCTTTTTTGGTTGCCATTTCATCCTGCCTTTCGGATTTCATCCAACTTTGCCTCAAGCCTGTTAAACCGTTGGTCCACGTGGATCAAGAATTTATCAAATCGGTCGTCAACTTCCTTGCGTGTGACATGGTCCCGAGCAACCTCTTCACGAGTCTTGTTCAGGAGAATTCCCAATCGGCTTACCTCGTCGAATTTTGCCTTCAACAAGAAGCCCATGAGCCCCACAATCGCCGTCAAAACGACGTTCCATATCATCATTTCCACAGCTCAGCACCTCCAACGCTTTCGCGCCTGGCGAAGCCGGCTGTTCGGGTCCTTGGCAGCCTCAGGAAAATCCTTCATCTGGCCCTCGGACCTTGCACAATATGATGCCCTACGCTTAGCTTCTGCAGGCGACGGTGTTTTGGTAGTCACCGCCGTCTTCAATTTGCTTCCGGGATTGGCCTTGCGGTATGCTGCAACGCCTTTTTTGGTCATGCCTGCACCTGCCTTGGTGGCGCGGAAGTTCCCGCTCTTCACCGAGGTCTTGATACCCATGCCTTTGGAAGCCATTACGCAGCCGCTCCGCCTTCGAACAGGACCGTCACACTCAGGACTGTCGCGCCAAACTTGACGTACATGCCTGTGGTGAACAAGAGGCCTTGCTCAGGGATCACAAAGTTTTGAGAGTCTGCAACGGTCGTTGTGGACAGCGTCATGATTAACGGATCAGTGTCCGAATCACCGTCATAAAACTGAATCAACGAGGGTCCGCCTGCTCCATGCGTGAAGTACAGGCCGTTCATGCGCGTGCGCCCATTTACGGCTTGCCCTGTAGCCGTTTTATAGACGGCATAGATGTTACTGGCGCTCATTTAGTTCCCCTTGTTAGGCGGGGGTGATAGAAGTCGCGTCAGAACCTTTCCAGTCGGAGGTGGTGGCGGTTCCGGTGGCCACGTAGATGACCCCAGTAGCAATATCAATCACGGTCTTGCCGACTGTTTTATTGCTCGTGTTGATCACGTCGGCGGCATCGCCCAATTCGGCTGCTGTTGCGACGGGGAAGACAAAGCCGTTGTCAGACTTGACTGGGCCAGAGAAAGTGGTTTGAGCCATGATGGTCCTCACATGCGAGTTGGGGCGTATCTGTCTGCATGTCGTCAGCCGGGACTGTCAGATACGCCGGAAACCCCGGAATGGGTCCAATATAACCTAATTGTGGAAAAAGAAAAAGGGGCCGAAGCCCCTTTTTCTTGATTGGAAGTGCCCAATCCGTTGCTTAGGCTGCGCCAGGCGAGCCAAAGATGCCACGCGGGTCGCTGAAGCCGAAGCTGTAGCGCTCGCGAGCCTTGTAGCGCACGTTGCCGGTGTCGAAGTCGCCTTCGAACGCGGTTTTCAACGAAACGCGCTCAAACATCTTCATGCCGTTGGGAGCGTCGGTCTTGATGAACCATGCGTCCGGATCGGTCAGGAAGTGGTTGACCACGTAACCCTGGGGAACCATGCCCATGTTGCGGACAGCGTTGATGTCGTTGTCAGCAGTGCCAACACGCAGAGTGGACTTCAGGATACGGTCGCCCGTGAACTGCAGTTCCTTCGGCAGAATCAGCTTCAGGCCCTGGACAGCGATCTTCAGGCCACGTTCATCGGTGAACGCGGCGATGTCGATCAGCGCCTGCTCCAGAGAGGTCTCGGACAGGTCAGCGGCCGTAGCCAGGGTGTTGGACAGGTTGGGACCAGTCAGGGTGGGGTGGTTGGTTGCGCACAGAGCAACACCGTCGCCACCAATAGAGGTGGTGAAGGCGCCGTTCAGCACAGCCGCAGCCTTAATCTGCTTGGTTTGGGCCATCGAGCGGGCCAGGGCCTTGGTGTAGCGGGCTGACAGACGGTCGTAGAGGTTGTCCTCCACGGCTTCTTCGGTCAGCGAGAACGCCAAAGCAATGGTCTCGTGGGTGTAACGAGCGGTGTACACCTCTTGCGCCTGGTCGTAGCCGACGCCAGCGCCTTCGGTTTTCACCGGAGCTTCTGCAAAGCCCGACTCCATCACTTCCTCTTCGAATGCACGATCAGAAGTTTCGACGGAATAGATTTGCAGGTGCTCGTTCTCGTAGTTTTTGTACTCAAGACCGAACAGAGCATTGAGACCAGGCTCAAGCTCTTTCACCAGTTGTGCACGTGAAATAGCCATGGTTGATCTCCTTAGGTGCTAAAGCCCGGCGTGCCAGTGCTGCCGTACATGTGCTCATTGATCATCACAACGAGAACGGCGTATTGGCCCATCTCATTGCCCGGTACGTTCCACAGGCCAACGGCCTTCAGGTTGGCAGTTGCTGCCTCAGTGAAGGTGCCGCTCATGGTCATGTTGGACAAGCCAGTCGTGGTGCTACCCGTGGTAGAGGCCGTGATATCAGCGTTGGTGCCGATATTGGCTTGCGTGGGAGTGCCAGCGTTCTGGATGATAAACAACTGACTGGGATCGTCGATCACGTCAGCCACGATCTGGCCAGCGGTGATGTTGACGGAACCAGGATAGTAGTTTTTCCAAGTCGGCTTGCCGGTAGTGGGATCAATGTAATTGCATCCATTGAACACGCCTACGGCCACGGTGTGGTTCGTGTTGTTAAATTTGACCAAGTAACCATTGTCAATGGTCACCAGATCACCCTGATAGATCGCCCCGGACTGGTTATCAGCAATCAAGTATCCGTACTGTTTTTGACCACCAGTAGCGGAGAGATTGCCGAGAGGACGCAGACCAAAAGGCTTATTTACGTTTGCCATTTGATGTTTCCTTCAAAAAGTTGATTTCACTGGCCGCGAGAGCCACCGAATGAAACGCGGGACTGGCGTGTAGGCTTCTGAATGGTCATGGTGTTGTGTGCATTCGCTTTCATCAGCTCATTGTCGACAGCCTGCAATTGGTCGTTCGCACGAGAGTTGTAATACGCATTGCGCTCTTGAACCGTTTCCTTGGGAATACGTGCTAGGAGCAGACCTCCCACGCTGATCACACCAGCATGTCGGCCGTCTTCTACTGTTGGAACCTGGTAGTCAGGGTACTCGTCGCCGCGAACCAGCTCATACCCCTCACGGAGTTTTCCAGCCACGTTCGTGCGGTCTTCTACCCCACCTGCTTCGGCCCGAATCCAACGGTGCTCGAATCCCGGAGGCGCGGGAGGCGCGTCCAGACGAGAAGGCGGTGCCCAGGGCTTGCGTCGCGCATCTTTTTCACGCGATTCGGACGCGCGAGCAGTGCGATTAAGAACGGGAATTTTAACGTCAGCCATGTTTTACTCCTTCACGTATTTGGCGTATTCCTCAAGAGGAACACCCAGCTTTTTGGCAATTGCAACTTGACTTGGGGTCAATTTGACAGTGCGGCGTGCATTGTTGATACCCGATGATCGGGATGCAGGTGCCACCGTTTGCACGGATCGGGCGGCCCTGTTAGTTTGCGCCTGATTTCCACCCCCCAATTTATTCGGGAAAGTTTGTTTCAAGCGGTTGTCAAGCTCATCATAATACGCATCGCTGTTGGGGTCAAACCCCTCAACCTGAATCAACTGGCGATGGATGCCCCAAGCGGCATGTGTCATGGCAGTGTCGCGCCCGTACCACGGATTGCGCTCGGCCCAGTCTTCCACCCGAGGATCAACCTCCTGTTGGACCGGAACTTGGGGCTGCATTGCGGCCTGTTGGGCGGCAACCTGCTGTTGGTATGCCCACTCCTGAGCTTGCTGCTCGCGCTGTTGGGTCGCTGCAGCAATCTGGCTTTGCTCCATGGTCATTGCTGCCAGGCGCTGTTGGGCTTCGGTCTCGGTGTCAATGTCGCCCTCTTCGCGCGCCTTGCGAATAATCTGCTTGAGCGCCACAACCTGGGTCTGAACACGGCTGTTGGCCTCGCCCAAGCGCTCCGTGTCTACGTGCATGTACTGCTGCTCAAGCTGGGTAGCTCTTGCCTGCACGTTTCTGGCGTAATCCAAGGCAGCCTGCTCACGCCGCTGGGTCTCGCGCAGGCGAGCCGTCAGCTTGTCAATGCGCTTCTTGACGCCCTCACTGTACTGATCCAGTTCGCTGCCGCCAGAGCTTTGCTGCTCCGGTTTGCTGACGACTTCGGCCGTTCCGTCCTCGGCAACGGCTACCGTAGCCGGACTCTCGTCCTCGCCAATCTTAAATTCCAATTGCTCGTTCATAGAAGCGCTCCTTTACATGTGCAGAATGTCTTCGGGACTGTTCACGACAGCCAAAACCTCATCGTCGTTCAACAGACGAATCTCACCCCCGTCGATTGGGATGCGAGCACCCGCATATCGACCGAAAATGATCCAGTCACCCTTCTTGCACCAAGGGCCGGCAGGGAACTTGCCCTCGTCCGCGTATGCAAGATCGCCCATCTTCAGCACGTAGCCACACACGGTGGCCAACTGCGTCTTACGCTGGGTTTCTTCGGCCAGGACAATGCCTCCCTTGGATTTTTCAGCGCCACGATAGGGCAGGATGGCAATACGCCACCCGGTAGGGGTTGGTATGGTGTCGATGACGGCCTGATCGAGCTTCTCAGGGTCAAACCCAAGCTCGGTGTAGGCGTCTTCCAGCACAGGCCCTTTGGCTGCAGCTTCCTCAGCCCATTTTCTTTCCAACGCAGTGAGTTGGAGGGCTGGAGCTTCAACAGATACAGTAGCGTCAGAACTTTCCATGGGCTTCCTTTTAGTTAATGAGGTCTTCGTCATCCGTGACCTTCTTTAGAAGCTCTTTCACGGAATCTTCTACCATCCTCATACCCTCAAGGCGACCCATCATGAAGCGATAACGCTCCATGTCTGTAATGGTGCCGTTCAAGACAATCTGCTTGGACTGTTCCTGAAGTTTTCTGATCTCTTTCAGAACTGCTTCTGCAAATTCGAGCATGGTAATTCCATGAAATGCAGGTGGATTTGGCCCCACCCGTTGGCACGGTTGACAGTGATCAGTATATCTTAACTGGACGGTTACCGTCTTTCTTTTTCACAATCATTGCAGGGCCTTGTACGCCCTTGGGCGTCTTGACGGACCCGCCAGCAGCCATTTTGGTCTTGCCGGCCTTGCTGTAGGCGATTGCAGCAGCCTGTTTCACGGCAGCGGCCTTGCTCTTGGGCGTACTAGTACCGATTTTTCCGTCCTTCTTGTAGTCGCGAACAATCTCGCCGATGTTGGCGCTGATCGTCTTCTGGCTGGAACCCCTTTTAAGCGGCATTTTGAACTCCTTGTGGTGGTTGCCCTATCTTGGCCTCTTGGAGCGCCAATTTCTGTTGATTGAAGGCTTTGGTGTCCTGCAATTTCTGCTGGTCCATAGCCAGGCGCTGCTGGTCGATCTGGTTCTTGGCCTGGTCGTTCTGCGCACGCTGCTGCAGCTCGGTTTCCTTGAGCTTGATCAGCGGGTCTGGGCCCTCGTCGCCACCTGCAAGCTCTTGCTGCATGTCGCGGACCTCTTTCATGCCCAAAGCAATCTTGAGAGCAATCATGCCCTCTTTCTGGATCGCAGAAACCATGCGGTCTGGGTCCGTTCCATAGGTCTTGAACAGCTCTGCCTCGACATCCTCTTCCGCTCTAATGCGCACGTGGTCAAGGATGTGCTTTTGCAGCTCTGATGCAGACATCGGATTGGCCTGGAGAATGGGTGACATGCCCATCATGAGGTGAGAGGCGATGTGAGCGTCATGTTGCTGGCCAGCAAAGGCCTTGAGCTTCATGCCATTGAGCACATCGCTGTTCTCAGAGGCCGGATCACGCGGTGTGCTGGTGTTTTGAGGTAGGAGAATGCCATCGATGTCGCGGATGTTGAGTGCCGCGTACATGCGGTAGTAGGCCTCGTACATGTTGTGCATGTTCGGGGCGCTTTGGGCAAGCTGCAACTGCATCTGTGCAAGCTGGATGCGCTGCGCAGAGCTGAAGATGTTGGGATCAGCCACTGGCTGCACCGACACCATCGAGCTGAAGTCCGACTTCTTGATCTTGCGGCTCGCGCCAGGCACGTCATAGGGGTACTCGTCGGGCAAGTACTGGCCAAAGCCTTCAAACAGCAGCCGGAACTCCAGCGTCTGCGCATAATGCAGGCGTTTGTGGATGCTGGACATGACCATAGAGCCGCGTTCCAGCAGCGCCAGGGTCGTTCCAACCTGTGCGTACTGGTTGCCGTCGCCAACCTGCATGTCGGCGGTGCTGGAGAGGCGTTTGCCGGCGTCCACAAGGAAGCCAAGCAGCGCAAACAGCACCTGGCTGGGCTCCTTGTACGGCAGAGGCATCAAAGACGCAGAAAGTTCCGCGCCGCCCGCGTCAATGTCGCGCCATTCGCCTGGTTGGATCGGATCAGAGTCGTCCGCAATGCGCGCGCCCTTGGCTTTGAAGCCTGCGGGCAGGTTGGATAGCGTGCCAGCGTCAATTAACTGCCGTAGGGCGCTTGTAGCGGCCTTGCCGAGGCCTCCAATGAGGTGAACAAAGCCCAAACCGTAGGCGCCAGGGCCTTCAACGAGCACGTAGTGCACGTAATAGTTGCGGCGGCTCTTCTTTTCGTCGTTTTCTTTCCAATTCCGACGAATTCCGACAACTTTCAGACTGTCTTCGGCCAAAGTGACGACATACGGGAGCTTGATTCCGGTCGGTTCGCCCTTTTCGTCCTTGTCTTCGAAGCCTGGGATGTCCAAATCGACCAGCTGCTCCAGCAAAAACACCTCGCCAATGTCATCCGTCGGCTGAACACCCGTGACTTTGTCGACAGCAGCCTGAATCTGACTCGGATTCGCCGGCGAGGAGTACGTTTCAGCGTTGATATCGAGGTATTCACCGGCCAAAGCACGCTTTTTGTACTCGTTGGCGTCCATCGGGATGCGGTTCGTGAGCCGTGGGCACTGGGAAACGACGCTTGAGCCGTTGTACGGGATGTAAACATCGTCTGCCAGGCACAGTTTTGACACCATGCGGCCCAGTTGGTAGTCGTAGTAGACCTTTTTGAAGGTCGAACCACCGTATCCGGTGTAGAAAAGCTGCTGGTCAAACTCCGGTGTGTACTCTTCCATCACCGTAGTGAGCTGATAGTTCATGAAATCCTGCACGCGGCCGGCTTGCTGAAACTTTTCTACCGTCTCTTTGCCCATGATCTGGGTGCGAACAGGGCCGCCAGCGGGCATCAGCTCCTTCAAGGCCTGCGCCTGGAACTGAATGATGGCCTCAGTGATCATCGGATGCGTTGCACCTGTGGCGCCACGGAAGGGTTTGGTGCGCTCTTCCATGCGCAAGCCCAGCAGATCAAGGCCCTTGGCGTACATCTGCTCCCAATCGGAGCGCGAACCCTTGTCTGCCTCGAACATGGCGGCCACGTCAAGCGAAATTCTGGCAAGCACTTCGGGATCAATGACGTCGACCAGGTTGTCGTAGAAGTCAACCGACTTCGCATCGTCCTCACCCATCTCAATCGTGGCACCTCCGTCGTCTTCAATGATGACTTCGATGTCCATTTGCGGCTCAGGAATGCCGCCACCGCCTACGATGACCTCCAGGGCCGGGGCTCGGTTGAGTGCTTTGTCGATTGGCATGTCGTTTCCTTATCACTGCCCTGAAGTCGTATCCAAGGCTCTTTTGTATGCTTGCAGCACAGGAGTTAGAAGCTCATCTTTTTCCTCGATTGCTGCCGGCTTGAGGTAATCTTGCAGGAAGTCGAGAATAGCCGTGTCGTATTTATCGGCAGGCACGTTGCCAGTTGCGCGGCCGTTGCCTTTGATTTGAGTGACTACCGGGGTGTTTTCGTCTCGCATCTTTACTTCAATGGTGTTGACAGGGCGATTCCTGTTATCCCGAAGTGTATAGATTTGCCACAAACCTGTGTTAAATCCTTCTCGCTTTTCGGTTGTGTAGCCAATGCCACCAGTCTCATACCCTCCGACCGAGTGCCCAACATACGCGCCCTCAGGCACAGTGGCCTTGCGATCTTCAATGCGCTTCCAGGCAAACCCCTCAAGCGGTCCGTTTTTAATCTGCACCAAGGGGGCGCTCACGCCTTGCGAAAACACCGAGTCTGCAACAGGTTTGCCTGATTTTATGCGGGCAGCCAAGTTTTCCATTTGGGCTTTGTTTTCCTGCAGCTTGAGAGCGCCTCGAACGGCATCCTCAAACCGCATCTTGGAGGCCTCTCGCAGCGGGATAGACGCCAAGTACTCGTTAATCGCTGTCGGTTCAAAGATATTCGACAACGGGCTACGCATGTTCACAATTTCGTAAATCGGCTCTCCTTTTTCAATCGCCGTAGTAATGTTGTTCAATAGTGCCGGGTTTCCTGACTTTCTTTGAAGGTCGTACGTGTCGAACAACTGGTCAATGGCTCGCGTGCTTCCACCAATTACCTCGCCCGGTTCTTTGCCGCTAAAGGTTGTTACACCCACATTGGAGTTGATCAGCTCAGGACGAACACCCTGTGTCAACAGCTTGTCCTCTTCTTTGGTCTTTGCCAATTGCTCAAGGTCTTTGCCAGCCTGCGACAAGGTGTAGGTATACTGTGGGTTACCCAGCCCTTTTTGCGGCGCAATAACGCTGCCCTTGAGTCCTGTGGCCTCGTCATACCGCTGTTGAAAATCTTCCATGGCACGCGGATATTTCGGGAAGAAGCGTTCTTGTCCTTGGTCATTGACGCGCGTCTTGCCTACATTGACCTGGTCAATCAGGTACTCGGGGAACGATTCTTCTAATGCAGAGCCGCGAATCTGCTTTTTGGATATGGCCCGTGCAATGGGATCATCCGGTGTCCCAAATTGCCGCGAGAAATAATTGCGCGCTTTCGTGTTCCAAAAGTCTCGGAGCATCTGTGTCTGGTCTGCGTTTTGGCCCGCAGCAAAACGCGCATTAGACAATCCTTCCTCCAGGAGCTGGTCCATGCCAGAAGTAGGCGCGTTAAACCTTTGCTTTGTATTCCCAAGATTGCCGGTAAGCATCGTGCTGCCAGTGGGTCGCACAGCATACGACGCGCCTGGCACAGAAAGCTGTCGGTTGTACTCTTGGAAGTCCTTGGCCGCTTCAGTGGCTACCTGGCCAGCCTTCTGCGCGCCCTTCACGCCTGCACGTGTCACGCCAGCAGGATTGGTCAGGTTGGACAGCAGCTCGCCGGCGGTGTAGAAGCCCTTGGCGGTCGGATCAGCAGGAGGCTCAGGGCGCACGCCGAGCTTGGTCATCTTTTCCTTGATCCAGTCGCTACTCATGACAGGCTTGTCAACGTTGTAGCCCGTGGAACGCAGAAGCATCGTGGCCAAGTCCACAGGCGCGCCTGCAATGTCATAAGGCAACTCAGTCACGCCCTTGGCCATGTTCACATACGCCTCGCCAGAGTTCAGCTGACGGCTGATCTCACCTTGCTTGCGGCCTTTGCCAGACTTCGGTGTCACAAAGGCCGGCTTGCTTGCTGCGTCAATCTCTGCTTGAGACAACTCGCCTTCCTTGGGGCTGCCCTCGGAGCGGTACTGCGGAGGCGCGGCGGCCTTCTTGGTCTTCTCGTCAATGGCTTCCAATTGCTGGCGGCTTACTGTCCAGGGCCGACCAGGCGTCTGCTTGTCCACAGACTTCTTGGCCAATTCCTGCACCATCTTTTCCAACTCAGCCTGGGTCTTGGCCCGCGCTGCAAGCTCCACGCCCAGGTTATTGTTGTGCACGTCCACGTCGTAGTCGTAACGAGCATCGCCAATGCCAAGCATGTTAAAAAACGACTTTGGATTGCTTAGGCGCTCATGGGCCTTACCCAAAAACTTTGCGGTCCCTGGGCCGTACTTCTGGGCAACAATCCCGGCAGCCAACATGTGGCGAACCGCGTCGCGCTGATCGTCCTGCCCCTTTTGATCAGGGAACATGCGAGCCGATGCCTTGGTGGCATAGTCACTCACGCCGAAAACACCGGGCTCCTCGGTGCTTTCAGCGACGTCCTTTTTTGCTTCACCACCTTTTTGAAAGCGCTGCTTAGTCAGCGAGCTCTTGGTCAAGGTGGGCTTCTCCAATGTAGGAGCGCCCATGGTGTTTCGCATCAAACCCCGGGCCTGGTTGGTTGCTTCCTTGGCCTTCAACTTGTACGCCAATGCCAGGGCTTCCATCTGCGAGCGTGCGCTGTCTTCTCCCTTGAGCTCAGGCACCATGGCCTTGGCAGAGGTCAGCGCCTGCATGTCCTTGATCGTTGCCAGGTCTCCGAGGTCCATGGCCATCTCTTTGCTCTTGCCCTTAGACGCGCCACCGCTTTTTGGCAAGCGCTTGATGCTTACCTCGTTCGGGGCGTCTGCCCGGGTGTCCATCAGCTCGCTCATCATCCGCTGCGCCGACCCTAAGGGATCGGTGTTGATGGCCTGCTCTTCCGAGTCGGACATGTTGTAGGCGTTCGACGCTGCCAGGCGCTCTGCCATGCCACCCTTTGCAAAGGTTCGATAAAGTTGAGGCTGGGCCGCCGAATAAATGGTGTTCCCAAGACGGTCGCTAAAAAAGCCAAGACTCTCCTGGCCTCCCAACATTCCTGGAGACAAGTTCTTGTTTGAGCCAAGCGTGTTCATGGTGTTCATCGCACCAAACATCGGCATGTCCGGCGAGCCAATGGCCATGGTGCCCGGAGAGATGCCCGTGGAGCTTTTCGGATTCAGGGCAAAGAAGTTGTCCTGATCAACGCCGCCAAACGCAGGAGACTTAGGTGGTTCCGCGCCAACTCCAGGGCTGCTGAGGCGACGACCAAAGTCCAGACTGGGCGTGGCCACAGGAGTCAGTTGCGGAATGGGCGTGGGCTCATTGAAGCCTGGGGGACGTTTCAAGTTTGGCATCCCGTTAGGGCCCTCGCCCCTGACCCAGTCGTCACTTGGGGGTTTGGTTGCTCCATCCGGGGCGACATACGACTCACCTGTCTTGGGGTTGTACCAAGGCACCAGGGCCATCGTTCCAATCTCGTTAGGGTCACGCGTGAAGCCCTTTTTGTCGGTTGCTTGGCCCTTGAACCGCGCTTCCTCTTCCGGGCTGCGCGGGCCGACAAAGTTTTTGCTCATTGGATCGCCGGATGGCATCTGCGCCAACAAGTCCTTAGCCGTGTTGCCAACGGGCATGTTGTCTTGGAACTGTGGAATCCTGTTGCCGATCATAGGACGGGCAATCATAGTAGCGCGCTTTTGCGCATCAGTTGCCAAGGCGGCTTTAATGGCCTCTTCCCTATCCTTCTCAGCCTGGCTTTTAAAGGTTACCAGGTCTGTGTCGTACTTGGCCTGCAGCGCTTCTCTGGCCGAGTTAGAAGCCTCAAGCTGCTTCATCAATTCAGCTGCAGAAGGGGGTGCAGGAGCGTCAGCGGCAGGTGCTGCTGCGGCTGCTGAGGCCGGTGCGGAGGCTGCAGATGCTGCAGATGCTGCAGGGGCCGCGCTCTTGGGGCTAAACACGTTTTTGACCATATCGACAATTTTGCCAATAAAGCCACCTTTAAATTCCTGCAAGCCCGTTGCAGGATTGATAGTTCCAGAGCCTCCCATCTTCTTGAGCAATTTAACGGACTCAGGAGAAAGATAGGCCAGTAACTCATCGCCGCCACGACCTGCAGCCGCAACACGTTCAACGGCCTGAAGGATTTGCTTATTCGACAGCTTGCCATTTGAGCTAACTTCCTGGATCATTTTTAACAGCTGATCCTTAGTCGGCTCACGGCCCCCGCCCATCTCGCCCAACATTTCTTTTGCGGACTTTTCTTTCACTTCTCCCCCTTTCGCCATAAAGCGATTGCTTATGGACATTGATCCAAAATTAAACCGTTCAGGGTCACTTACCACGTCAATTGCAACCGCACGGTGGCCTGCATCCTGGCGCGCGCGCTTTGCCGCAGCCTCCTGGTAAGCCTTGATTTCTTCCTCTTTGAACGGCATCACAGGCGCAACGCCTTTGAACCCCTCAGGCGTGGTGGGCGCAACCATATCAAACGCCTTAGGCTGTGTAGGTGCGGTCAGTGTGAATTGACGTGCTAATGTGGGCTCTGAAGGGCCTGCGTAGTCCGTGTCGCGTGGTCCTGCATTCCAAGCATCAACCGCTTCCTTGTACTTGTCAAACTGCGCTTTGTACGGGTTGTAAACCTCTTCGTTGTACTTTTGCGCTTCTGCGTTGTACGCATCCACCTGCGTCTTGTAAGGGTTGTAAACGTCGGTGTTGTACTTTTGTGAAGCGGCGTTGTACGCATCCACCTGCGTCTTGTAAGGGTTGTAAACCTCGTTTTGCCACTTGGTCAACTGGTCGTTGTACGCCAGGCGCTGCGCTTCATAGGCATCCAATTCTTTTTGTCGCTCGGCCAGATACGCCTTGTCCGATCCCCGCAAAAAAATCTGCTGTGATGGAATGGCAATCCCACCAAACGCAAACCCCTGAACCGGCTCTTGGGAATAGCCTTCGCTCATCTGATTTGGAGACAGATTTTCTTCGTCCATATGCGACAGGCTCCGTAAAAGAATTAGAGCCATTTTAAGCGTCAATAGTACTCTGGCACAAGCTCCCCTTTATCCTGCGGCTCATCGTCGTCAGTAGCCAAACTGATGAAGTTGCCCTGGCGGAACCGCATCATCGCCATGGTGGTGCTGTCGACCATGTCGTCGTTGTCTCCATTGGGAAACGCCGCGCATTCCTCCACCAACTCCTCCGCCCAGTCCGTGTCCGGCGCCCAAACCATCCCCGCCTCAAATATCGGCGCCACTGCGTTAGCCCGCGCAACTTTGTCCGTCCCCGAACGACGCCCGCCTGGCGAATACATCGTCACCGGAATGCTCATCCTCCTGAGTTCCTGCTGCAAAGGCGTCCCCGTCGCCTTCGCCTCAATCAGCACATTGTCCGGCTGCCAGTGGTCATACTGCTCCTTCGCAATACGCTTCAACTCCGGGAAGTCCCAGCGCCCGCGCTTGACGTCAAGCAAAATAATCGACGCCCCCGAGTCCTCGTTCAAGTAAAACACGCCCCAGGTCGTGATCACAGAAAAGTCAGCCGTCTCCTTCTTGGAGTACGCCGTGTCCAAAGACTGAATAATATAGTTCACAACTGGCGGGTCATCATGCGGCCAAACCCTCCACCACTCCCGCTTCAAAATCGCACCCTCGTCATTCGTGGGCTGCTGCTGATACATCGCGTTCCACTTCTGCACCGACAGCGTGGCCTTCACCCCCTCCAACTCCTCAATCTTCCAAAATCCCGGCCATAAGGGTTTACCACTAGGCAAGATCGCCGGAAACTCAATCACCTCCCACTGATCCGCGTTCCGTGACTTCTGCGCCTTGAGCAACCGCGCCGTCAAATCCTTCGTCCCCCAACGCGTCATCACAATCACAATCGCCCCACCCGGCTGCAAACGCGTGCGCGGCCCAGAGATATACCACTCCCACGCATTGTCCAAAGCCAAATCACTCATCGCATCCTGCTCCGAGTGCGGATCATCAATGATCAAAACATCCGCACCCCGACCCGTCATCGCACCCCCCACGCCAACAGCAAAATACTCCCCACCCTTGTTCGTGTCCCACCGGCCAGCCGCCTTGGAATCTTGCTTCAAACTTACATCGGTGAACACCTCCTTGTAAGTCTCCATGTCCATCAAATCCCGAACCTTCCTGCCAAAACGCACAGCAAGCTCGCTATTGTGCGTCGCCTCAATGGCCTTGGTCCGTGGATCACGGCCCATGAGATACGCCGGCAGGAGATAGGACGCAAATTCAGACTTCGTGTGCCGAGGGGGCATGTTGATGATCAAACGCTTCAAGGACCCAGCGGCGATCCGGTCAAAGGCCTTAGCCATGATGGCATGGTGTTCACCAAGAATGGCCCCCGGCCAAACGTACCGAACGAAGTCGAGGAAATTCATTCGGGCCTTTTCCTGCGTATCAAGCTGCGCGAGCCGGTACTCAAGTTTCAGCCGTTCGGATTCAATTTCGTCAGGAATCATGGGGGTCCGTTTCGTTTTGGAATTGCAAAAATTTTGACACAAGTTGACAAGGTTGACAAAGGGGGCCTTTTTTCAAGGTGGGGGCCAAAACTGTTTCACGTGAAACTTACCGTGTGAAATCGGGCCAAAGCCCGCGTAGCTTGCGCCCGGGGCCAAC